>Ga0228622_1000016_pt1 | contig 199396 bp, 190 predicted proteins | sample 26DmetaG_FD_186035 | JGI IMG/M metagenome (GOLD analysis project Ga0228622, IMG submission 186035) | Seawater microbial communities from Monterey Bay, California, United States - 26D | ecosystem: Environmental > Aquatic > Marine > Coastal | place: USA: California | collected 2016-10-01
GGATTGTGCGTGCGCGGCCACGGTGCTCGCGGCCAGTGCGACAATCGTCGCGGTGGTTTTGAAAAAAGTCATCGGGATACCTTCCTGTTTGATGATTGGGACATAGTTTGCCACTCAAGGAAAGAAATGCCCAGTGGTGTCTAATTTTTATGACACTATAGTTTATAAAAATCTGACACGAGCCAGAAAGACCCTCCATGCCCGATGCCGCACAGGCGCCCCTCATTTCGATGCAGGGCGTTTCCAAGTTTTTTGATGATTTTCAAGCGCTCAAGGACGTTTCTCTTTCCGTTAAGGAAGGTGAGCGTGTTGTGGTGTGTGGTCCCTCCGGGTCCGGCAAATCGACCTTGATCCGCTGCATCAACCGCCTTGAGGCCCATGAAACCGGCGATATCGTGGTGGATGGTGTCACGCTAAGCGACAAAACACTTGATCACATTCGCGGCACCGTTGGGATGGTGTTTCAACAGTTCAACCTGTTTCCGCATCTGACTGTGCTTGAAAACCTCACGCTGGGGCCGCGGCGCGCCTTGGGCCTAAGCGAGGAAGAAGCCGAGGCCCGCGCGATGCTATACCTAGAGCGTGTGCGCATCCCCGATCAGGCTAACAAGCTGCCGCGCCAACTGTCTGGCGGCCAACAGCAACGCGTGGCCATCGCTCGGTCCCTGTGCATGGAGCCTCGCATTCTACTATTCGATGAGCCGACCTCAGCCCTTGATCCCGAAATGATCGCCGAAGTCTTGGATGTAATGGTCGAACTGGCGCGGTCCGGTATGACGATGATCGTGGTCACGCACGAAATGGGCTTTGCGCGCAAAGTCGCGGACACCATGGTGTTCATGGACAAAGGCGAAATCGTCGAAGTCGGCCCCCCCCGAGCAAGTGTTCAAAGCGCCCAAATCAGAGCGTTTCGCCACTTTTCTCAATCAAATCCTCAATCATTAGGGGCGCGTCATGAACCGTATTTTCCTTCTCGTTCCCCTGCTGCTGTTAACGGGATGCGGCGGCGCCAACTGGGGCTGGTACATTATCGATCCGACCACGACGACCGGTTGGAACAACCTCAAATTCTTGGCCTCCGGTGCGTATTGGACCATTGCCCTTTCGCTGACGGCGATCTGTTTTTCCGTGGTAATCGGGCTGTTGATCGCCCTGCCGGGCCTGTCGAAACACCGGGGCTGGCGCGGGGTCAACCGCACCTATGTTGAGCTGGTCCGTGCCGTCCCGATCCTCGTCCTCATCCTATGGGTTTGGTACGGGCTGCCTGTCGTGTCGGGCATTAACCTGACGATTTTTTGGGCCGGTGTCCTCGCCCTCGCGCTATCGGACAGCGCGTTTCAGGCCGAGATTTTTCGCGCAGGCATCCAGTCAGTTGCGCGCGGCCAGTATGAGGCGGCGCAGTCCATCTCGCTCAACTACCGCGATACGATGCGCTATGTGATCCTACCCCAAGCCATCCGCCGCATCCTGCCCGCCTTGGGCAATCAATTCGTCTATATGATCAAAATGTCGTCGCTTGTGTCGGTCATTGGCATGCAGGAACTGACCCGCAAGGCGAATGAGTTGTCCGTAAGCGTTTATCGACCGCTCGAAATTTACACGATCCTTGTGGTGGAATATTTGATTTTGATCCTTATCGTTTCTGCGGGTGTCCGCTGGCTGGAGCGTAAAATGCAAGCAGCCGAGCAATGAAGAACCGTCGCGAATACGACCTAACCGAGGGCCCAATGTCGGGCCACTTTTGGCGATTGGCCGTGCCTGCGGCCATGGGGATGCTGTTTGCCACGCTTTATAACGTGGTCGATGTGTTTTACGCAGGGATGCTCTCGACCGAAGCGCAGGCCGGGTTGGCCATCGGGTTCCAAGCGTTTTTCGTCTTTATGGCCATCGGCTTTGGCCTCAGCTCCGCCATGAGCGCGCTTGTCTCAAACGCGAAAGGCGCCAAGAACACAGACGACGCCCGCGCCATCGCCGCCCAAGGGATCACCTATGGCGTTATCGCCACAGCAATCCTGATGGGTGTGGCGTATTTCGTAGGCCCCGCCCTGATCACGGTCGTGTCCGAGCCGGGCGGCTACCGCGATGCGGCGATGGGCTATTTTTACGTCCTGATCTTTTCGCTGCCGGGGTTTTTCATGTCCTATGGGGCGAACGGCATTCTTCAGGCGCATGGCGACACCGTTTCGATGCAGCGCGCATTGATGGTCGCCTTCGTGGCCAACATCGTGCTCAACCCGCTTTTGATGTTTACGCTGGGCTTTGGCTTTAACGGGATCGCGATTGCAACCGTGCTTAGCCAAACCGGTGTGATGGTCTGGATCCTTTACCGCGTGTCACAGCTTGAGATTTTCGAAGGCATCACCCGCGCGGCTTTTGCCCCTGATATGTCCCGTTTCCGCGCCATCACATCGCAGCTCTTGCCGTCCTCTACCGCTATGATGGTAATGTTCGTCTCAGGCTTCGTGGTGCAATTCGCACTCAAGGGTTTTGGTGAAAGCGCAATTGCAGCCTACGGCGTGGGCCTCCGGATTGAGCAGATCTTGCTTTTGCCTGTTCTCGGGATGACCGGCGCGCTCTTGCCCATCGCGGGGCAGAACTTTGGTGGCGGGCACCACGACCGCGTCCGCGACGCGTTGTTCTATTGCTGGAAGCTCGGCTTTGCGATGACTGTCATCGCGACCCCAACTCTGTGGTTTGGCGGGGCTTACTTTGTGTCGCTTTTCTCGGACGACCCAGAGGTGATCGCGGTCGGCGCAAGCTATCTCAAGGTCGATGCCATTCTCTTCCCGATCTACATGATGCTGTTTTCCATCAACTCGATCCTTCAGGCACTTAAGCAACCCGTCTACACCCTGTGGATCAGCCTCTACCGTCAAGGGTTCGGCGTGGCGGCTTTCATCTGGCTGTTCGTGGGGGCCATGGGCTTTGACGTTTGGGGCGTTTGGTTCGGCATCGCGACGGCCGTGGCCTCGGGCTGGGTCATCGCGTTGATCGTGGTGCAACGGGTCGCGACACGGCACATGGGTGGGTTGTTCGGCGTGGCTGCGCGCGCCTAGTTCAGGGCCGCGACCCGAACAACCTGTGCAATATCGTGCAACTGCGCGGCCAATGGGCTGGACCTGCGCCACACCATCCCAACGGTTCGGGTTGGTGGCTGCGCGCCAGAAAAGACCGTGACATCCACCTGCGTTGACCGGGTTTCCAGCCGCACCGCCATTTCCGGCAATAGCGTAACGCCAATGCCCGCATCGACCATTTGCACCAGCGTCGACAGCGATGAGGCATCCAGCGCCTCACGCCCCACACCGCTCAGGCCACAAAACTCAAGCGCTTGGTCGCGAAAACAATGCCCCTCTTCCAACAGCAGCAGGCGCATTTCGGCCATCGCCTGGGCGTCCGGTACGGGGCGGCCAGCCTCTGCCCCTGGGCGCACAAGGACAAAGGGTTCGTCGAACAATGCGACCTCTGTCAGCCCCGGCTCAGACACCGGCAGGGCGACAATCGCCGCCTCTAGCAACCCAGCCTCAACATCCGCCAACAGTCGGTGCGTTTGTGTTTCACGCACATGCAGGTCCAGCCCCGCATGACTGCGGCCCAGCGCGGTCATCACCTGCGGCAACAGATAGGGCGCAATGGTGGGAATCACGCCCAGCCGCAAACGCCCCATAAGCTGGTCTTGGGCGGCGCGGGCCATCTCGCCCATGTCTTCGACCTGTGCAAGCACCTCGCGGGCTTTGGCCACAAACCGTGCCCCAAATTCCGTCAGCCGCACTTGCCGCCCGCCGCGTTCCACAAGCGCAAGGCCAAGGCTGTCCTCCAATTCTTTGATCTGCATAGACAGCGCGGGCTGTGACACAGCACAGATCGAAGCCGCACGGCCAAAATGCCCCTGTGCAGCGAGGGCATCCAAATAGCGAAGCTGTTTGAGCGTCAAGTTAATCATCAGAAATTCTTATCACTATTATCAGATAAAACAAGTTCCCCTGATTTACCTCAGATGTTAGAATAATTCCAAGACGGCTTGATTGCTGCTTAGACGCCGTCACCTTTAACCAACAGATTTGGAGAGTTTCCATGGATGGAGCCCCCGTAGACAGCGCTGGCAAATGCCCGGTGATGCACAACACAAGCGCCACAGGTTCGACCGCGAACCAGCATTGGTGGCCAAACCAGTTGAACCTCAAGGTTCTGCACCAACAAGGCAAAACGCCCGACCCCATGGGCGCCGATTTTAACTACGCTGAAGCATTCAAATCGCTTGATCTGGATGCGGTTCGCGCCGACCTGCACGCGCTGATGACCGACAGCCAAGACTGGTGGCCCGCAGACTACGGCCACTACGGCCCGTTCTTCATCCGGATGGCGTGGCACTCTGCCGGGACCTACCGCGTGGGCGATGGTCGCGGTGGCGCGGGCGCAGGCAACTTGCGGTTCGCACCGTTGAACTCGTGGCCCGACAACGGCAACCTCGACAAAGCCCGCCGCCTTTTGTGGCCGATCAAGCAAAAGTACGGCGCAAGCCTCAGCTGGGCCGACCTGATGATCCTGACAGGCAACGTAGCACTCGAATCCATGGGCTTTGAAACCTTTGGTTTCGCTGGTGGTCGCGCTGATATTTGGGAGCCCGAGGAAGACATCTATTGGGGCCCCGAGACCGAATGGCTGGGCGACGACACAGAGCGTTATAACGACCCGCGTGAACTGATTGGTGCCCTAGGTGCCGTGCAAATGGGCCTGATCTATGTGAACCCCGAAGGCCCTATGGGTAACCCAGACCCACAGGCATCGGCCCACGACGTGCGCGAAACCTTCCTGAAAATGGCGATGAACGACGAAGAAACCGTTGCTTTGGTTGCCGGTGGTCACACCTTTGGCAAGGCACACGGCGCTGCTGATCCAGGCCAGTATGTCGGCCCCGAGCCTGAGGGCGCACCACTGGAAGCCATGGCAACCGGTTGGTCGAACTCCTACGAGAGCGGCAAAGGCGTGCACACCATTACCTCCGGCATCGAGGGTGCATGGACGCGTAACCCAATCGTGTGGGACAACGACTACTTTGACATTCTGCTCGGCTATGAGTGGACGCTGTCGTCCTCACCCGCGGGTGCACACCAGTGGATCCCAACCGACCCAGCTGCCGGCGACATCGTGCCCGACGCACACGACGCAGCACAGCGTCACGCGCCGATCATGACCACCGCCGACTTGGCCTTGCGCACCGACCCCGCCTACCGCGAAATCTCGGAGCGTTTCCACAAGGACCCAGCCGCCTTTGCGGACGCCTTTGCCCGCGCATGGTACAAGCTGACCCACCGCGACATGGGCCCCTATGAGTGTGGCCTTGGCCCCCTTGTGCCCGCAGAGCCGCAGCCATGGCAGGACCCGGTTCCCGCTGTCACGCACCCCTTGGTGTCGGACGCAGACGTCGCAGACCTCAAGGCAGCACTGCTCGAATCCGGCCTTAGCGTGCAGGAAATGACCCGTGTGGCATGGGCTTCGGCCTCGACCTTCCGCGGTTCCGACAAACGTGGTGGGGCCAATGGCGCACGCATCCGTTTGGCCCCTGCCAAGGACTGGGAAGTCAACAACCCCGCCGAATTGTCCAAGGTCTTGGACGTTCTCGAAGGGATCAAAGCGGACTTTGACGCCAAGGGCGACACCAAAGTATCCATGGCTGATCTGATCGTGCTGGCCGGTTCCGCCGCAGTGGAAAAAGCCGCCAAGGACGCAGGTCACGACGTCACGGTGCCCTTCACACCGGGCCGCACCGACGCCACCCAAGAGATGACGGACACGCACAGCTACGGCTGGCTTGAGCCGCGCTCGGACGCGATGCGCAACTACGTCGCCGCCAGCCAGACCCGCGCCCCTGCGGAACTGATGGTGGACCGTGCACAACTGCTGGGTCTGAACGCGCCCGAGCTGACCGCACTGGTCGGCGGCATGCGTGCGATTGGTGCCAACTACGACGGCTCTGATCATGGTGTGTTCACCGCCCGCAAAGGACAGCTGACGAACGACTACTTCGTCAACGTCCTCGATATGGGCACCGAGTGGACCAAAACCGGCGATACCGCCTATGCCGGCAAAGATCGCGCAACAGGTGCTGCCAAATGGACCGGCACCGCCGTCGATCTGGTCTTTGGTTCCAACTCGCAACTGCGGGCTGTGGCCGAAGTATACGGCGCCAGTGATGGTGAGCCCAAGCTGGTCGCAGACTTTGTCGCCGCATGGACCAAGGTCATGAACGCGGATCGTTTCGACCTGGTATAAGCGCACCGCATACCACGCTTTTGGGCCGTCCCTTCAGGGGGCGGCCCTTTTTCTTAGCTTTTCTGTCAGGCAGCATCGGGGTATCAACCCCAGAACCCAATTTGACGGAGCTCGCCTTGGCCGCTTTCCTATCCGGACGCTTCTTTGTCATCACCGCAAGTGTGATCGCGCTTTTGTGCCTGTTGCCGCACGTGGCGGTTTTGCTCGCGGCATTCTCCGGTTCATTCGACACGCTAGAACAACTGAGCAATACGGTGCTGGGCCGGTACGCATCCGCAACCTTGATACTGGTCATCTGCGTGGCCTTTGGCACGGCCTGCTTGGGCGCGGGGGCGGCGTGGCTGGTCACGATGACCGACTTCCCTGGACGCCGTTTATGCGAAATCGCACTGGTGATCCCGCTTGCCTTTCCGGCCTATGTGCTCGCCTACGCCTATACGCATATCCTCGATCACCCGGGCATCGTGCAAACCACTTTGCGGGCCATGTTCGGCTGGGGGCCGCGGGATTATTGGTTCCCCGAAATCCGCTCTATCGGGGGGGCGGCACTCATGCTGACGCTGGTGCTGTATCCATATGTCTACCTTTTGGCGCGCGCCTCGTTCATGGGCCAAAGCGCCACGACATTCCACGCGGCCCGCGCACTGGGGCGCACACCTACGGGCGCGTTCTTCTCAGTCTGTTTGCCGCTTGCCCGGCCCGCCATTGCGGCGGGGGTCATGCTTGCCACAATGGAAACCATCGCGGACTTTGGCACCGTCGCCTATTTTGGCGTCCAGACCTTTGCCACCGGTATCTATACCAGTTGGTTCACGCTAGCCGACCGCGCTGCCGCCGCGCAGTTGGCTCTGGGGTTACTGGCCTTTGCCCTGCTACTCGCGATGCTGGAACGCTACAGCCGGGGCAACGTGCGTTACAACAACGGCCGCCGCCAAGAAGCGATGGTCCGGATACAACTGACAGGCACCGGAAAATGGGGGGCGATGACGCTTTGTCTGCTGCCCGTCGTGCTGGGCGTTGTGATCCCGGTCATTACGCTGACGACAATGGCCATCGGGTCTGAACAGAACATTTTTAGCCGCCGCTACATCGGCTTTGTCCAAAACACACTGACGCTCGCGACTATTGCGGCACTACTGACGGTGGCAGGGGCGATCGTGTTGGGATCCGTCCACCGGATCAAGGCCACGCGCTTGACGGGTGCTGCCCTTTATATAGCGCGGTTGGGGTATGCGGTGCCCGGAGGGGTGATCGCCGTGGGGCTGTTGGTGCCCTTTGCGGCCTTTGACAACACTCTGGATGCATGGATGCGGGCGACCTTTGATGTCTCTACAGGTCTGTTGTTCACCGGGTCTATCTGGGTGCTGATCCTCGCCTATCTGATCCGCTTTATGGCGGCTGCGCTTGGGTCGTACGAGGGCGGTATTTCTGCGGTCAGCCCCAATATGGACGCCGCCGCGCGGGTCCTTGGCCAGGGGGTTGGTGGGCTGGTGCGCCGGGTACACGCGCCGATCATCGCACCCAGCCTGTTCACCGCTGCCCTCATCGTGTTTGTGGATGTGATCAAAGAACTACCAGCTACGCTCATCATGCGGCCCTTCAACTATGACACGCTTGCGGTGCAGGCCTATCGCCTCGCCTCAGACGAACGTCTGCAAGGCGCGGCAGTACCCAGCCTGATGATCGCTCTTCTGGGCTTGATCCCGGTGGTGTTGCTGTGTCGACGCGTCGCCCGCGACAACGCATAAAGCCACCTAGACCCAAACCAAAAAGGGCGCGCCCAGCGGCACGCCCTTTGACTTGCAATTTGACTAGATTTATTCCCAGCCAACCGCGTTGAAAATAGCCTGAGCCTTGGGCACATTCGCCGCGATCTCAGAAGCTTGCAGATCATCGGGCTTAAAGATTCCAAGTGCGGCAACCGACGTGCTTAGCTCCACACCCGGCACCGCCGGATACTCATCATTCCCGGCTGAAAAGTACTGCTGCGCCTGATCGCTCGCGAGGTATTCGAGGAACTTGATCGCGTTTTCACGGTTCGGTGCGTGTGCGGCCACCCCGCCACCTGAAAGGTTCATATGAGCGCCTTCGGCATCCTGCGCCGGGAACACCCAGCCAATGTTGGCCAGCGCCTCCGCATTCAGCCCATCCACATCGCGGCGCAACGCGCGGGAGAAATAATAGGTGTTCGAGATGGAGATATCACATTCACCCGAGACGAGCCCACGAAGCTGATCGGTATCACCACCCTGCGGATCACGGGCAAAGTTATTCACAAAGCCAGCCGCCCATTCCTGCGCCGCCTCTTCGCCATGGTTGGCGATGATCGCGCCCATCAAGGTCTGCGAATACACGTTCGTCGAGGAGCGGTGGCACACCATGCCCTCATACGCGGGGTCGGCCAGATCAAGGTATGATTTGGGTGGGTTCTGAACGTCCGCTTTGTCATAGAAAATGATCCGCGCGCGCTGTGAAAACCCGAACCACTGGTTGTCACTGTCCTGCAGATAATCCGGCAGGCGGTCCTCTAGCGAAGCACTTTCGATGGATTGCAGCACACCGGCGGCCTTGGCCCGCTCCAGCCGCGAGGTATCGACGGTCAGCAGGATATCGGCCGGTGAATTCGCACCTTCTGCCTGCATCCGGGTGATCAACTCGTCGGCCTTGCCTTCGATCCGGTTGATCTCAATGCCCGTGGCGTCGGTAAAATCCGAATACAGACGCTCGTCGGTGTCGTAGTGGCGCGACGAATAAAGGTTCAGTTCGCCCTCGGCGAAACCAACGCTTGGCGTACCGGTCATTGCGACCATCGCAAGCGTGAAAACAGAGACGGTGGATTTAAATGTCATGGGTCTTTCCTTATTCCGACTAATACAGTCAATTACTCAATCTCGCGAGCCTGTCAAGCATTCCATACTAAAACACTCAATTTTATAAATCCCGTCAAATGCACCCTCTGCTCGCCCCCCATCAGGACTGAGGGCAAGGTAAGCAATCCGCCCCTTTTTCAGGCAGCTAGCACCAGCTGACACTGCGCAGCCACGCGCAGTCCTCTGTTCATCCATGTGCGTTGGGTTTGCCACTAGATCGCGCTATGTGATGACGAGCCGGACGGGGTGAACCGCCCGCAAACAAGGACTTAGACATGCGCGCATTCAAACTATTGGCCACTTTGGCATTCATCAGCACCCTGCCTGCGGTCACGCTGGCGCAGGGACGGCCCGCCATGGTCGAAACTGCGGATGTTGCACTACAGACCAGTTCGGACACGATTGCCGTGTTTGGCCAAGTTGTGTCGGGCCGCGAAAGCGCGGTTGCCGCGCGGGTCGCAGGCGTGGTCGAAAGCGTCCCACCGAGGGTCGGCGCACATGTCACCGCCGGTGAGATTCTTGCGCAGTTAGATACAGAATTGCTGAGCCTCCAGATCGGCCAAGCCGAAGCCGAAGCAGGTATTGCCGCGGCCGGCGTCGGTGTGGCCGAGGCCCGCGTCGACCGGGCCCAACGCGCCCTACGCCGGGCCGAAACCCTGCGCGAGAATGCCAATATCTCGCAGGCACAACTCGAAGATCGGTTGAGCGATTTTGACGAAGCCGTCGCCACCCGCGCCGAGGCGCAGGCCCGCCTGCGCGCCGCCGAAGTTGCACGCAGCCAAGCCCAATACGCCTTTGACAACGCGATCATACGCGCGCCTTTTGACGCCGTCGTCCTAGAGGTTAACACCGAGGTCGGGCAGTTCATTTCGCTGGGCAGCCAAGTGGTCACGCTGCTTGATATCGGCGCAATGGAGGTAGAGGCCAACGTGCCCGCACGCTTCATCAGCGCGCTGCAATCCGACCAACCAGTGTCTGCCAGCACAGATGTGGGCGGCAGCCTAGAGGTCACCCTGCGTGCCATTCTACCAACGGAATTCGCGGCCACCCGCACCCGGCCCGTCCGGTTTGAGGTCACGCAACCCGACGTGACCATCGCCGTGGGCCAGACCGTCACGCTGGACATTCCCGTCAGCGCCCCGCGTGAGGTCGTCTCGGTCCCCAAAGACGCATTGGTGCAAGGCGCGGGCGGATGGATGGTATTTGTGAACGCCGACGGCACCGCACAACCACGCCCCGTGGATATTGGTGCCGCGATGGCCGGCGGGTTTGAGGTTCTGTCGGGTCTCGCACCCGGCGATCAGGTCGTCGTGCGCGGCAATGAACGCCTGCGGCCGGGGCAAAGCATCATGTCAACCAACGCGCCCCCCCCTACGGCAGACGCCGAAACAACAGACAACCAAGGATAAGAACCCATGGATCTGATCCGCGCGTCTATTCAACGCCCCATCGCGGTCGTTGCCGTTGTCATCATGGCCGTGCTGTTCGGGGCGCTTGCCCTTAGCCGCATCCCGGTTCAGCTGGCCCCAGATGTTCGCAAACCCGTGGTCGTGGTCGAAACCAGTTGGCCAGGTGCTGCCCCCGCAGAAGTTGAGCGTGAAATCGTCAACCTCCAGGAGGATGCATTCCGCGGGCTTGAAGGTCTCGAAACGATGACCAGCCGATCCCGGACCGGGCAGGCAGAGGTCACGCTGGAATTCGCGGTCGGCTCGGATATGGGCGACATCTTGTTGTTGGTGTCAAACCGGCTCGACCGTGTGGGGGGCTATCCGGCAGAAGCCGGTGAGCCGACGCTCAACACTTCCGGCTCGGACGATAGCCCCATCGCATGGGTCATCCTGCGCGCCGCCGAAGGCAACACGCGCCTGATGTCGACCTATGGAGATTTCGTCGAAGACGTCCTAAAAGAACGGGTCGAACGCGTTGATGGGGTGTCTACCGTCAACGTCTTTGGCGGCGTTTCGCGCGAGCTGCAAATCGTGATCCGCCCCGAGGAATTGGCCCGGTTTGGCCTGACCATCCCCGCAGTCGTCAACCGCTTGCGCGCGGAAAACATCTCGCTCTCTGCTGGCGATGTGGATGAGGGAAAGCGCCGCTATGTCGTGCGTGCTGACGGCAACCTCAACACCATTGCGGCCATCGAAAGCGTCGTTTTGCGCAGCGCCAGCCTTGGCACAACAGGGGCCTTGGGCCGCGTCACGGTCAGCGAAGTCGCCGATGTCGGGTTTTCCTACAAGGAGCCGACCGCGCGCTTGCGGTTTCGGGGTGAACCCGCGCTGGCCTTCAACATTGTGCGCGAACAAGGCGCCAACGTGATTGCAACGATGGAGGCCGTAAAGGACGTCTTGGCCGATCTGGAGGCAGGCCCCGTTGCGGACAACAACCTTCTGATGGAACAAGTCTATGACGAGACCATCTACATCGAAGGCGCCATCGATCTGGTGACGCAAAACATCTGGGTCGGCGGCCTGCTAGCGGCCATGGTGCTGCTGCTGTTCCTACGATCCCCACGGGCAACGCTGGTCATCAGCCTCGCGATCCCGGTGTCCATCGTGGCAACCTTCGTCGCGATGGCGGCCACGGGGCGTACGCTCAACGTGATTTCACTAGCCGGGATCGCCTTTGCTGTGGGCATGATTGTAGACGCCGCGATTGTCGTGCTCGAAAACATCTACCGCCTGCGCGAACAAGGCAAATCCCGATTTGAAGCGGCCTACGAGGGCGCGCGTCAGGTCTGGGGCGCGATCCTTGTATCGGCCCTGACGACGGTCATGGTGTTCATCCCTATCCTCGTGATGCAGCTAGAGGCAGGGCAGTTGTTCCGCGATATCGCCGTGGCGATTTCGGTGTCCGTCCTGCTTTCGCTGGTGGTGGCCGTGACGGTTATCCCCGCGCTCTCAAGTCGGCTACTTTCGGGCAGCAACACCAAGCCAATGCCCCTACCGGGGATCGACCATTTTGGCCGCGCGTTTTCGTGGATGATCATGGCCTATGTCCGGCTAACCGTGCGGTTCCGTGTGGCCGGTTTGATCATGGTGGGCGCAATCGCGACGGGCGCGACCTTGGCTGCGATCACCTTCTTGCCCAAGCTCGAATACCTGCCTGAGGGCAACCGGAACCTCGTCTTTGGCCTGATCATCCCGCCCCCCGGCTACAATCTGGACACGACCGAAACCATCGCCCAGCGCATTGAGGCCGTGGCCGAACCCATGTGGCAGGCCCGCCCCGCGACCCAGCTTGAGGACGGCACCCCTGCCCTTCAATCGTTCTTCTTCGTGGCAACCCCCGGCAACAGTTTTGTCGGGGCCGCCGCCGTAGATGGCACCCGCGTGGCAGAGGTCATCCCGGTGCTGTCGCGACCCATTTTCGCCGAACCCGGCACGTTTGGGTTTATGACCCAACCGTCGCTGTTCGGTCGGGGTGTGGGGGGCGGCCGCACCATTGAGCTTAATATCTCCGGCGATGAACTGGAGGATATCCTGAGCGTCGCAGGCCAAGCGGCAGGACTGGTTTCGGGGCTGTTACCACGCTCTGACGGGCACCAGTTCCGGCCCATCCCCGGCCTAGAACTGGGCGCCCCCGAAGTTCGGCTTTTGCCTGATCGGGTCCGTCTTGCGGATGCGGGGCTAACCACGCAGGATCTTGCGGCAACGGTTGATGCCTATAACGACGGGTTGCGCGTGGCGGAAATCAGCGTCGGCAACCGACGCCTCGATCTGACGCTCAAGGGCGATGAAGATGCCCTATCGGGCCTGCGCACACAGGACGTGGGTGATTTTCCGGTCGTCACGCCCTCGGGGCAGATCGTGCCCGTGTCCGAACTGGCTGAGGTCCGCGTCACCGCTGGCCCCACCGAAATCCGCCACTTGGACCGGCTGCGTACCGTAACGCTTGAAATCCGTCCCTCCGACGCGCTGCCCCTTGAGGCAGCGGTAGAGTTGCTAGAGACCGAAGTCATCGCAGCCCTTGAGGCACGTGGCCTGCCACCCGGCGTACGCTTGGGCGTTTCTGGCAGCGCCGATGCCCTGTCCGAGACGTGGAACGCCATCCAGATCAACCTCGCGATCGCGCTGGTGATCGTGTTCCTCGTCATGGCGATCCTGTTCGAAAGCTTTGTTCTGCCGCTGGTCGTAATGATCTCGGTGCCTGTGGCGGCAGCCGGGGGTGTGGGCGGCCTCGCGTTGTTGAACCTAGTGGGTACGCAGCCGTTGGACATGCTGACGCTTTTGGGCTTCATTATTCTGGTCGGGATCGTGGTGAACAACGCAATCCTGATCGTCCACCAATCGCTATACCACCTGCGCGAAGACGGAATGCCACCCATCGACGCCATTGAGGAGGCCACGCGCAACCGCATCCGACCGATCTTTATGTCTACGCTGACGTCGATCTGTGGGATGATGCCGCTGGTCGTGTTCCCCGGTGCTGGGTCCGAGCTGTATCGCGGCCTTGGAGCAGTGGTCGTGGGCGGGCTGTCTATGTCCGCTTTCTTGACGCTATTGACCGTGCCGCCACTGTTACGGTTGGTGCTGTCAGCGCCTTCCCGCGATGCGGTGGACATAAACGCCAAGGCCGCCCCGGCGGAATAAACACACGCTGCCCCAAGCCGGAACACCGGTTCGGGACAGCGCCTCTATTCCTCAACCGGATAGTTCGGCAACTGATCCAAAGCGGACCGCAGCGCATCGCCCCAGCCCTGCGAAATCGACTGATAGATCGGATCTTCGTAATTGATCCGCATCTCTTGGCCCGCTTCAAAACTGTCGGATTTGTAGATCGTCACATCAAACGGCGGCGCGACGGATATGTTGGCCTTCACTGTTGAATCGAACGACACCAACAACAGCTTCAACGCCTCTGGAAAGTCGAGTGTCGGGTCATAGGCGCGCACAAGGATAGGCTTGCCGTACTTGGTTTCCCCAATCTGGAAAAACGGCGCATCGGCGGTCACTTCGATAAAATTCCCCTCCGGGTACACCAGAAAAATAGTCGGCTGCCCGCCGCGTATTTGGCCACCCACGATTACGGATGCGGCAAAAGTATCCGCGCTTTCGGGGCCTTCAGCCGCACTGTCTAGGATCACTTCCTTGAGCGTGCTGCCCACAAGCCGTGCAATTTGAAACATGGTGGGCTGCTGCAAAATACCGGGCGCGCGGTTTTCAGCGGCCTCTGATCGTTCTTGCAACAAAGAAATCATCGCCTGCGTTGTGGCCAGATTGCCCGCAGTCATAATGGTGATGCTTCGCTCCCCCGGAACGGTCCAATTGAACATTTTCCGACTAGAGGAGATATTATCCACCCCCGCATTCGTGCGGGTATCCGACATGAAAACCAGCCCCCTATCGAGCTTCATGCCCACGCAATATGTCATGCGACGTATCCTGTATTACTGCCTGATAGGCTTTCTACTGCTGCACCTGCAAAGAAACCATTAACTCTTCGCCACCCTTACCCATCCGCAGGCCCGAAATAGGCGCAGCGTCCCGCGCATCACGACCCACCGCCAACCGCACATAGCGGTCATCCGGACTGATCCCGTTGGACACATCGAACCCGACCCACCCCAGGTCCGGCACATGTATTTCGGCCCAAGCGTGGTTTGCATCCTGATGCACCCGACCATCGATGCGTAAATACCCGCTCACGTAGCGCGCGGGATACCCCGCTTGGCGCGCCACTGCGATGAAAATATGGCTGTGATCCTGACACACGCCGTGACCGATGGCGATGGCCTCTTGGGCGGTTGTGGCGGCGTGGGTCTTGTCGGTGTCATAGGTGACCTTGCTCAAGATTTCATGGCACAGCGCATGCCCCCCCTCTAGCGGGTTTTGGGCCGCGCTTAACACCCTGAGAAAGGGGGCAGCCACATCATCGGTCAAATGCGTTACCGGCGTGATCTGCTGAAAATGCCACAGCGGCGCACGACCATAGACGGGCCCCAAAACCCCCGCCAAATCATGGGTGTTGATCGTGCCCTGCGCCGTAATCACTAACGACTGCGTCCCCGGCTCTGCACTTATCAAATCCACGTTGTTGCCGTAGTGGTCACGGTACCCGGCCTCAATCTTGCCGCCCTCTACCGTCAGGTCCCATGCCTCAATCTCTTGCAACTTGGACCCCGAAGGCCGCAGCCGAGCCTTTTGCAGGGCATACACAACGGGTGTGTCATAGCTGTAGTGCGTGGCGTGCGTGACAAAGAGTTGCATTATTCAAAGAACCTATAGTCTTTTTCGATCTGAAGCCCCAATTCCCCCAGATGCACCAAGGTCGTGCTGAGAAATTCGTGCAGGCCCTCATCGAAAATTTCATGGATATCGCGCCCGCGCAGGCGGCTATCGATGGCATGCGCGCGTTCTAGGCTTTCGGTTTCCCGCCCGTATTGGTCACAAATGTAGGTCAGGTTATCGACCAGATTGTCCGCGCAATACCCCAAAGACCGCGGCATCCGCCGATCCAAAATCAGAAAGTTCGCGATTTTGGCGGCGTTGTATTCGCCATCACCGCCCCATCGAAACGCCCGATGCCCCGAGACAGATCGCAACAACGTCTCCCACTGCACGTTATCCATCTTGGAGCCGACAAACGACGGTGACGGCAACAGGGCATGGTATTTTACATCCACGATCCGCGCGGTGTTGTCCGCCCGTTCCAGAAACGTCCCGAGACGGCAGAAATCATACACATCATTGCGCAACATCGTGCCATGCAGCGCGCCGCGCACCAGCGCAGATTGTCGTCGGATACTGGCCAGCACCTTTGGCAATTCGGTGTCGAGCACGGGCGCAGACAGCTGATCACACAGCCGCATCCATGTCTCATTCACCGCGCCCCACACCTCAGAGGTGATGGCCGTGCGGGTCAGGCGCGCATTGTCCCGCGCATTCTTGATCAGGCTCATCACTGAACTGGGGTTGCTGGGATCACGCAGCAAAAACTCGGTCACTTGCGTGCTTTGATAGGTCTGGCATTTGGCCTCATAGGCGGCCTGCTGCGCCGACGTCACAATGACCGACCGCCAATCTGACGCCGGATCAGTCGAGCGTGTCAGGGCAATGCGAAACCCCGCCTCAATCAAACGCGCAGTGTTTTCCGCCCGCTCTAGGTTGCGAAACATCCAATACAGACCACCGGCGGTTTTACCTAGCATTGCTCAATCCTCCAGCACCCAAGTGTCCTTGGTCCCGCCCCCTTGGGAGGAGTTCACAACAAGGCTGCCCTCGGTCATGGCAACGCGCGTCAGCCCGCCGGGCACGATGTTAACCTGCTCGGGCGAGACCAACGCAAACGGGCGTAAATCCACGTGCCGCGGCGCAAGGCCTGCTTCGGTGAAGATCGGCACAGTGGACAGCGACAGTGTCGGCTGCGCGATGTAGTTGGCGGGGTTGGCGCGTAGTTTGTCGGCAAAGGCCGCTAGCTCAGCCTTGCTGGCCGCAGGCCCCACCAACATGCCGTACCCGCCCGAACCGTGCACCTCTTTGACCACCAAATCCTTGAGGTTTTCGAGCGTGTATTTCAGGCTGTCAGGTTCCGAGCATCGAAACGTCTCCACGTTCTTAAGGATCGCTTTTTCGCCGGTATAGAACTCAACAATATCCGGCATATAGCTATAGATCGCCTTGTCATCGGCGACCCCCGTCCCCGGCGCATTGGCGATGGTGATATTGCCTGCACGGTAGACATCCATAATGCCCGGCACCCCTAACATGCTGTCAGGACGAAACGTCAGCGGGTCCAAGAAATCATCATCGACCCGGCGATACAGCACATCAATCACCTTAAACCCACGGGTCGTGCGCATCGCAATATGCCCGTCCACAATCCGCAGGTCGTGCCCCTCAACCAGTTGCACCCCCATCTGATCGGCCAAAAAGCTGTGTTCAAAATAAGCAGAATTGTGGATGCCGGGCGTCAGGACCGCGACACAGGGCCGGCCTTTGCAATTGGGCGGCGCAGAGGCCTCGAGCGAGGCACGCAGGTTCTTGGGATAATCGCTGACGCGTTTGACCTTTTGCTTACTGAACAGTTCGGGAAACATTTGCAGCATCGTTTCCCGGTTTTCGAGCATATAGCTCACCCCCGAAGGCGTGCGGGCGTTGTCTTCTAGGACAAAGAAATCATCCTCACCGGTGCGCACAAGATCGGTGCCCACGATATGCGTATAGACGCCACCCGGCGGGACAAAATCCATCATCTGCGGCAGGTAGGCGTCATTCTGAGCGATCAGATCAATCGGCACGATGCCCGCGCGCAGGATTTCTTGACGGTTGTAGATGTCATGCAAAAACGCGTTCAGCGCACGCACCCGTTGGTCCACCCCGCGTGATAGCTTATCCCATTCGCGCCCCGACAAAATACGCGGCACCAGATCGAATGGGATCAAACGCTCCTCTGCGTCCTTGTCGCCATACACATTAAACGTGATGCCAGTTTGGCGAAAAAAGGCCTCTGCCTCGCGCGATTTCTGGGCCAGACGTGCGTTGTCTTGCTGGGCAAACCATGCGTTGTAATCGGCATAGGGACCGCGCACTCCGTCGCTGGTCGTCATCTCGCAAAAATACATCCCCGACCCCTTTTACCACACATTCATGCTATGCCCTGCACTCAGTGTTACAAGCCCGGGGCGTAAAACCGTTTCGTTTCAGTAGTCTCTCTCAAAAAATAGGCCGAGGGCGCTGTTTCCATCAGCAGCAACAGACCCCCGCGCCTTAAAATTAGGCGTTAGATCAATATTCAGGCTGACCTCCGAATTGCCCGCACTATCGACTGTCACGTCCGTGTAAGCATTGTCCGAGATATACTTGCCCGCGCTTAGCGCCGTGTTGCCTTGCGCGGTGGTGGTCACGTCAAAATCATCAAGGCCAAGGCCCTCACGCAGGTTGCCGATGATCCCGACGCCCCCACGCCCTGCCAATGTCGCGACCGCACTGGCCAATTGCACCGCCTGAAAGGCCGACATCTCACTTAGGTTGCGGTCAAACAGCAGCTGCGCCAGCACTTCTTCCTCCGGGGCCTCTGGGTCCGAAACAAAGGACACCTCAGGCGCAGAGGCATCGCCCTCCACCACCACTTGCGCCGTCCCCGCTGACGTCCGCGTGCCCGCAACAAACCGCAAATAGGGTTCAAGCGTACCCTGCATCTGGATCAAGCCTTCCTCCAGCACATACCGCTTTTGCAGGATGTCCAACCGCCCTCGGATCAATTCAAACGCCCCGGCGGATACGGGGTTACGTGTGGTGCCGGTCACGCGCAGCGCACCGCCCAGTTCCGCATCCAACCCCCGGCCGCGCACAAACAGCCGCCCCGGCGCGGTAATCGACACATCCAGCCCAAGGCCAACGCCCCCGGCCTGCGCATCGCCTGCATCTTGGATCAACCCCGCCCGGCGGCGGGTGATCTGAACGGCTTCTGGCGCACCAAAATGCGTAATTTCAGGGATCTCAGCCAAACTGGAAATGCCTGTTGAAGGAACGATAATATTCGTCTCTCCCAATGTCAGATCGCCCGAAATTTGGGGCGCGGTAAGCGGCCCGTTCACCGTAGCCACTCCCGCAACAGAGGTTTCATACAACTGCGGATCAGCCACCGTGAAACGATTCAACTGCACAGTCAGGTCGACGGTCCGCGCCCCCAAAAGACCCACGCCACCTGCCACAGCAACCGAGCCACCCGCCCGATTGCGCGCAGCCACATCCACACGCGCCTGGCCCGATTGCAGGGCAATATCGGCCCTCACATCCTCTAGCACAAGGCGCAGACCCGGATCGCTGAGGCGCGCATCCCGAACGTCCACTTGCCCGGCCAGATTGCCCAACCCAAATCCCCCCCGGAGCCCAAGGTTAAACTGCGCCATCCCGCCCACTGCCCGCGGCGTGATAAAGGGCCGCGCAAGGGCCAACGGAAGACTGCCGATGATGGTCAAATCCGGCGTACCAGCCGCGCTCACACGGCCCTCAACCTGCGCCTGAACCCCCGCAAGGCCATCAGCCGACGCCGTAATATCCCACTCCGCATCTGGGCGCTGGACACGCGCATCGATGTTCAAAGGACCAGTCAACTCGGGCACAAGGGCGGCCACATTCGGCACCCGCGCGCTAAGTGTGATGTCAGTCGTGGGCCCGGTCACCGGACCTGCAATCATCAGGGTCGTGTCAAAGGGGCCGGAGGCTGTAGCATCCACCCGCCACACGCCCCCCGCCAAGCGCACCAAACCTGCGGAGCGGGCCGCGCCCATTACGCCGGGTGCCACCTTGGAAACATCACGCAGGGCAACCTCATAGCTCAACTCTGCGGCTTGCGACCCCAAGGTCCCAGACGCCTTGGCCGTGATTTCTGGGTTGTTTAGGCTGAACGCATCCAATCGCAGCCCTGCGGTGTCCCGCACAGCCGCAATCGCCAAATCCGTCTGCCCCACCAACAGCGCATCGGCCTGCGGCAGCCCAACCGAAAGGTCCCGCGTCATGGCCTCAACCGCTAGATCGAACGCACCGGACACTGGCATCACCGAGCCCGCCAAGCGGAGCTGTGCCGCACCGCCCAACGGCTGGCCCGCCAGCGCGGCAAACCGTGTCAAATCACCCGAGCTGAGCCGCAGGTCCAGATCAGCTTGCATGTTCGCGCCCAAATCATCCGCCCGTACAAAGCCCGCCAACCGCGAGGTCCCCGCAGTCAGGACCAAATCACGCAGCTCCAGCGGGGCATCGGACGCATAGCGAACGTCCGTACGCAGCATCACATCAGCCCCAAGCGCCTGCGCAAGTTCGGGATTTAACCCGGCAATACCAGCGGCCTGCGCGGCAACATCAGCCGCGAACGCGCCGACACCCTCCGCTGAGGCGGAAAGCGTACCATCAAGCGTCACGTTTACATCCGCAACCCGCACATCTGGCCGGTCCAACCCAGTCACCGCAAAACGGCCCGTGACGGCATCGCCCCTCGCTGCGTCGAACTGCACCGAAAGGTCAACGCGGCCCACGCGCGTGGGTGTTCCAGCCAGCGGTAACAGAACGTCACCGCCGGTCGCATCTGCAATTTTCCCGGTAATATCAATCGCCTCGGGCCACCCATTTGCGCCAATCGCAGCAGTGCCGCGCAGGTCCAGCCGCTGGGCCTTTACCGACAGATCCGACAGGTTAATCGCGCCATCGGGCATCTGAGTAGCGCTGAGTTCCAAGGCCACTGCATCCCCAAAAAATACCGCGTAATCAGGTGCAAACAGCGGCGCGAGATCGCCGCCAATATCAGCCGTAATCACACGCTCCGGGGCCTCCGCAGGCCCTTGCGTACGCAGACCGACCCGCCCGCTCAGCCGCGATTGCCCATCCGTAGCTAGCGTCAGATCAGCGGTAAAATCGCTCAGCGGGCCTGCCCCCTCAACGCCCAAGGCAACCGAAGGCGCACCCGGCAGCCCTGTCAACGTGGGCACCAAACCGCCCGCTGCTTCTTCCGCCCGTAGGCTCAAAACAAGGGCTGTGCCATCCGCGTCTAAACTGCCCTCCACCGCAAAGCGGCCCGCGATGTCATCGATCCGCGCAGCCTCGAACCGCACCGCACCTGCACCACCCGCCAAGCTGGCCGCACCCTCAAGCCGCAGAGCAATCGGTTGGCCAAGAACCTCTTGGCCCAAAGTGATTTCTTCAATTTCCAACATGCCAATCTCAATGGAAACAGGCAGGTCCGGCAGGCGAAACGGCGTGGCCTCGGGGCTTGGCATCTCGGGGTCCGATTGCGGCGGGCGCGCGACATTTAGACTGGCTGCCGTCAACGTGTTGACCTCAACCCGTCCACGCAAAAGCGCGCTACGCGCCCAATCCAGCGTCACATCCGTTAGGGTCAACCACACACCCGCCTCATCGGCGATGGTCATTTGCTCTATCCGTGCGGTCGAGCTGAGCGCGCCCTCAAACCCAGTGATCCGAACCTCGCGGCCCGCGCCGCTCAGGGCGTTTTGCAACAGGCCCGCCAAGTACCCTGGGCCGTCCTCGTCTTGCTGCGCGAACGCGGGCAAGCCAAGGCCCCAGACCACAACACATGCCAACAAAAACCGCATCAAAATGCCTGCCCTATACCGATGTAAAATTGCAGGCCCGTTTCATCATCAGGCCCCGTAACCGGCAGCGCCAGATCAACACGGATGAGCCCGATCCCCGTGGCGTATCGCAGGCCCAAACCCGCCCCGCTGTGCCATTCGCCGTCACTGCCATTCGGGAAACTTTCGCGTCCGATGTAGCCCGCGTCGGCAAAACCCACGATGCCGATCGTCTCAGTCCAGCGGACCCGCGCCTCTGTCGAGAGGCCCAGAAAACTGCGCCCCCCCGCCGACTGCCCACCGCCCAAATCCACCGCAAGAGATTGATAGCTATGCCCGCGCACGGTGCCGCCCCCGCCCGAGAAAAACAAAAGCCCGCTAGGCGCGCGGTCCAGGGACGCCCCCATCAACGCGCCGATCTGTGCCCGGGCGGCAAAGGTGACGGGCCGGACCAGATCGCGGGTCAGATAACCACGGACATCGCCGGTCACATGCAGACCCCCATCGACGGACCCAACACCCCTGAACGGCATAACGCTGGCCCCCACATAGACGCCGCGCAACGGATCACGCGCATCATCACGGTAATCGGCAGTACCCTCCAGCGGCAGGGACAGAATGACGTAGTCCCGCGTGCCAAAGGCATCCGTGGTTTCAGCCGCCTCAAGGCCGATGGCCACTGAAACTTCCACCTCCTCCGAGACATAGCGCGTGTAGCCGATGCCAAAGGTCAGAACGTCTTGGGTAAAAGCTTCCTCGTCTTCGCGGGCAATTTCAGCCTCAATGAACAGGTCCGTGTCGGCGTTGCGCGTCGCGGGGCGGGTATAGCGGCCGGCCACGCTGTAATCGGTGCCGCCGCGGGTGCCGCCTATCCCCGCGATCTCGGCATCAAATCGCAGCCGATCCGCCGCCCCCGTGAAATTGCGATGCAACCAATAGCCCGACAGCGTGACCCCATCCAGCGAAGCAATCTCTCCGCCCGCACCGAACCGCCGGGGCGGCTGATCCACAAGGGCTGCGCTAAAATCGAGGGTGCCGTCGGGGTTGGCCGCCTCTGCCTCGCGCAGGACCACGCTGGAAAACGCGCCGGTGCGCCGCAATCGGGTGCTGGCGCGCCGCACGTCATCGGGTGAAAAAACCGCCCCGAGGGGCAGACCCGCTATCGCAAGAATACGCTCGGTGCGGACAGCGGAGGGTGCCTCAACCCCCAGCGCGCCAAAGCGCAGCTGCGGGCCGGGGGCCAGCGTGATGTCCGCGTCCAACCGCCCCGCGCCGTGTACCGCTCGCAAAGATTGCCCGCCAACCGCGGCCTTTGCGTGCCCCAAGGCGCGCCATCCATCAACGCCCGCGCCCGCGGCCTCCCGCAGGACGGTAACGCGCGCGATTTCACCGCTGGCAAAGGCGGGTGGCATCTCTGTGCCATCGGCCAAGGGGGCGATGCGTGTGGCCCCAAATCGAAATTGCGGACCGGGGGCTATGGTAATTACCACCGCCTGCACGCGGCTGGGCGGCCGGACCGGATCAATCGCGCCTGCCTCTCGGCCGTCCAACGCGATGCGCACCACAGACCCGTAATACCCTTCTGCGTACAAAGCCGCGACCAAGCGGCCATAGTCGGCCTGAGCAGCCGCCAAAATATCAGCGGACGTCGCGGCGGCATCCAGAGTGGCTGTCAATGACGCTGAGCGCAAACTGTCCGCTTGGTCCTGCGATAACGCCTCGTCCGACGCCCCCCGAACAATGACCTCAACCGCGCCCGCAGCCAACGGCATCCACAGCGCGGTGATACCCGCGACGCATAGCCTCAAGAACGTTCTTGGCACCTGTTTGACCCACCTTCGCGTCTGTCGCGTGTTATCCCACATCTACCACGTAGGTCCGTGCCATGCACCCGTCATAGCCTTTGCGGGGGCAGGAAAACCCGACCTGCCGAACACTATTACGTTACGTAAACTTCTGGCATACTGCCGGGGTTGTTTGGTTTCCCAGTTTTGGTCCGTTCCCATGCCCTCTACGCGCTATATGCTTTTGAAAACACTCATCATGGCGATAGAGGCGATCCCGCCCTTGCGTGATTTTGCCAACACATGGGCGATCAACCGGGTGGTCAAACGGGCGCGCAGCCGGCCACATCCGCTCAGCACTTTGCACGATTACACGTCGTGGGATGGCCTGACCGATAAACGCTGGAGCGGGCGACACCTGCCCCCACGTCCGCGCCCCAATCCCCCCGAACCCGCCGCACTCAGCGTGCTATTTGCGCGCAAAGAAGGCGCGCAGCGGCTATGTCCGAAATCCACCTGCCTCTTTCCCGCATTCGCGCAATACCTGACCGACGGGTTCATCCGCACCGAAAGCGAAGGCTTTGTCCGTGATGCCTGCGACGACGTTGCCAGCGGCGATCCGAACGATCAAACGCGGCTCAAGCGCAACTCCTCCAACCATGAAATTGACCTGTGCCCTCTGTACGGGCGGACCCGCGCACAGACCCGCGCGCTGCGGCTAAACTCTGACGTCACTGGCGAAAAGGGGCGACTAAAAAGCCAGCGCATCAATGATGAGGAATACGCGCCCTATTACCACGCAAATGGCGCAGTGGACCCCCAGTTCGCCGTGTTGGACCCGCCTCTGGGTCAAAGCAACCTTGGCCCGGACCGGTTGTCTAGACTGTTTGCCTTTGGCGGAGACCGCTCCAACTCCGTGCCGCAGGTCGCCATCATGAACACCGTTTTTCTGCGCGAACACAACCGCTTGGCCAGCTTGATAGAGACCGCGCACCCCGGTTGGGACGATGAGCGCGTCTTTCAAACGACGCGCAACACGGTGATCGTAGTGTTCATCAAGATCGTGGTTGAGGATTACATCAACCACATCTCACCGCTACCATTTACCATCCGCGCGGACCCTTCGGTCGCGCGGGATGCACCGTGGAACAAACCCAACTGGATTACCACGGAATTCAGCCTGCTGTACCGATGGCACGCGCTGATCCCGGATCACATCGCATGGAACGGCACGGCTATCCCGGTGGGTAAAACTTTCATGGATAACAAGCTGCTGACAGATCAGGGCCTACTGGCAAGCTTTGCTCAGATGAGTGCACAGCAGGCTGCGGAACTGGGGCCGCGCAACACGGCTTCACCGCTTTTGCAAATCGAGATCGACTCGATCAAACAAGACCGCCTCTGCGCCCTCGCCAGCTATTCAGACTATTGTGATTATCTCGGGATCAAGCGCCCCTATTCGATGGACGCGATCTCATCGGACGCGGAGGTCGCGGCCCTTTTGCGCAGCTTTTACGACCACCCCCGCGATGTGGATTTTCACGTCGGCCTGTTTTGCGAAGACCGCGTGCCAAACAGCCCTTTGCCGGGCCTGATCTTGTCATTCGTCGCACTCGACGCGTTCAGTCAGGCCCTGACCAACCCGCTTTTGTCGCGGGAGGTGTTCAAACCCGCCACTTTCTCGGATATCGGATGGCACACGATCCGTGCCACCAGCGGTATCCGTGACGTGGTCGATCGTAATGTTGCAGGCGGCGCGGGGAACACATTCATTGGCTTCACCCGCGCCAATTGGCAAACGGAATAGGCGCTACGACCCTTCGCGCTCAGCCCAACCCGCAAAGATTCTCTCGAGGAAAACCACCGCGTAATAGAGCACGATCCCCAACACCGCGAGCGCGATCAGCACCGCAAACATCAAGGGATAATCGCCATTGGTTTCCCCCGATTTAAACAACGCCCCAAGGCCTCTTCCGTGGGGGCTGACGATCTCGACCAAGTTGGTCCCGATGAACGCAAGCGTCACGGACACCTTCAGTGCACCAAAGAATTCCGGCAGGGTCTTGGGCAGCGCGATCTTGGTAAAGATCGTGTATTTCGACGCGCCCAGCGATCGCAGGATATCTCGGTATTCCGGCTCTAGCGTGGACAGGCCAATGCCCACCGACACCGCAATCGGAAAGAACGAAATCATGAACGCCATCAACACCGTGTTGAAATCGTGCTGACCAATAAAGATCAAAGAGATCACTGGCACCAAGGTCGCCTTTGGGATGGCATTAAAACCCACCAACAGCGGGTACAGCGCGTCGCGCATCAGGCGCGAAAAGCCGATGATCATACCGATCAAGGTGCCCACGACCACCGCCAGCAGCAGCCCCACAACCGTGCGCCACAGCGTTTGCCAGCCCATTGTCAGGAACAATTCCCAATAGCGGCTATAGGCCGGTGGCAGGTCCGAGGGCGACGCCATTTTAAAGTTGGGCCACCCATTGACCCACACGAGCCATTCCCAAAACCCTAGAAAGATCAGGATGGCGATGATTGGAACTGTGATTTGCCGGACCATCAGTGAACCTCCTCATCGCGGCCTTGCGCGATCTTGATCTGCTGGCGCAAAACGCTCAGCATATCAGCCACTGGTTTTTCATACAGCACGTCAAGCGTGCGGTCGGCGGGCAGGTCTACATTCATCACATATTGCGTCCGCGCAGGGCGCCCCGACAACACGATGACCTGATCGCCCAAAAAAACGCTTTCGCGTAGATCATGGGTGATAAGCACGGCGGTAAATGGTTCTGCGGCGCGCAGCTCACGCATGGTTTGCCACAGGTCCTCACGGGTGAACGCGTCCAGCGCACCAAATGGTTCGTCCATGATCAGGACTTCGGGTTTGTGCACGATCGACCGGCACAGCGAAGCACGCTGACGCATACCACCCGACAACTCCGAGGGGCGTTTATTTTCAAACCCCTTCAGGCCGACCATTTCCAGCAATTCCATCGCACGTTCAACGCGCTTGGCGCGTGACATCGAGGGGGCCACAATTTCCAGCGGCAGAATGACGTTCTCTAGGATCGTCCGCCATTCCAGCAGCACAGGGTTCTGGAACGCCATGCCAACGGTTTTGCGCGGGCCACGCACACGTTCGCCGTGCAGCCAAACCTCGCCCTCATCAGGCTTCATCAAGCCCGCGACCAAACGCGTAAGTGTTGACTTACCACAGCCAGACGGCCCAACAACCGCGCAAAAGGTGCCCTCAGGCACCGCAACTTCCAGCCCGTCCAGCACGGGCAACGGCCCAGCCTTGGTGCTATAGGCGTGCTTTACGCCCTTGATCTCAATTAGATTTTCGATTGCCCTGCCCCCGGTAGATAGCAAAAAGAGCCGCACGACCAGCGCGCGGCTCTTGGAGTCTTATTGTAGCGCTAGGCTGCCATCAGCGGGCAGGAAGCTCGCGTCAAAGTAGAGGCTCGCGTCCGGTGCGGCCTGAAACTCATAGACCTGCTTGGTCTGTTCAATCGCGCTGGTCATGCGGGCCGCATCGACCGTACCCATGCCGTTTGCCTTCACAAAATCGGTCAGCACGTTGGCATCAATCGCCATCTGAAGCCGTTCCGTTTCCAGCGCAGGATCCGCAGCAGGGTTACGCTTGATCAGGGCCTCAACGGCGGCATCAGGCGTCGCAATCGCGTCTTTCCAACCCTTTGCAACAGCGCGCAAAAAGCCGGTCACGATTTCGGGGTTTTCGGCTGCGAACTCAGTGTTAACGATGATCGCGTTGCCATAAAGGTCTACGCCGTAGTCCGCCATCAGCAGAACCGAAATGTCATCCGCAGGTACACCCAAACGCTTGAGGTTCAGCGTGGACGAGAACGAAAAGCCCGTGATCGCGGCCACATTGCCCTCAGCCAGCATTGGCTCACGCGTGGGGAAGCCGACAGGCTCAACCGTGATTTTGTCCGCATCAATGCCGGTTTCAGCGGCAAAGATCGGGAACTGTGCCCATGCGCCATCGGGGGGCGGTGCGCCCAGCACTTTGTCCATCAGGTCAGCAGGCGCCGAAACACCCAGCGACTTGCGGCCAACAACGGCGAAGGGGGGCTTATCGTACACCATCATCACGGCCGTCACGGGCGCGCCGGGGTTTTGGTCAAGGAACCGCATCAAAGAGTTGATATCGGCAAAGCCCACCGGAAACGCGCCGGTCGCGACCTTTGGGATTGCATCAAGCGAGCCACGCCCCTCGGCGATGGTCACGTTCAGGCCCTCGGCTTCAAAATACCCCGCATCAAGCGCATGAAAATAAGGGGCAGCGGGGCCCTCAAATTTCCAGTCCAGCGCAAAGGGCACGTCGGTCTGAGCGATAACCGGCGCCGCAATCAGCGACGCAGCAGCGGCCAAAACGGTCTTGTGAAATGTCATGGATTTGTCCTTCCCTGTGGAACACCGCGTGCACTCTTAAGGCACCCGCGCACAGAGAAAAGCAGTCGACTGTCGCAAAACGGCCGCCCCCCATGCCCTGCGGGAGAAAGCCTAATTTATGAGCATCGAGCGCGCAATATGATTACGCATTGAGCATAACAAAAAACGCCGCACCCACATTTAAGGCGCGGCGTTTGTTCGTTTGTGTCGCTCAGCCGATAATCGCGTTCAGCGTGGCTGAGGGCCGCATCACCGCAGCCGCCTTGGCTGGATCGGTGTGATAGTAGCCGCCCAGATCAACAGCCGCGCCGCCACCGGCCTTCAACTCGGACACAATCGCGTCTTCGCCGCCGGCCAGCGCCTCTGCGATTGGCGCAAACGCCGCCGCAAGATCCGCATCCTCGGCTTGTGCCGCCATCGCCTCGGCCCAGTAACGGGCAAAGTAGTAGTGGCTGGTGCGGTTGTCATCTTGGCCCACCTTACGGCCCGGCGACTTGCCTTCGGACAACAGCTTTTCGGTGGCGTCATCCACGGCTTTGCCCATCAACTTGGCCGCAGGCGTGCCCGCAAACCGCAGGCTTTCGCCCAACGCACAGAACTCACCCAAGCTGTCCCAACGCAGGTGGTTTTGCTCAACCAACTGCTGCACGTGCTTGGGCGCAGAGCCGCCCGCGCCGGTCTCAAACAGACCGCCGCCTTGCATCAACTTCACCACAGACAGCATCTTGGCCGATGTGCCGACCTCAAGGATCGGGAACAGATCAGTCAGATAATCGCGCAGCACGTTGCCCGTGATTGCGATGCAGGTCTTGCCCTCACGGATCGTCTCACACGAGGCCCGCGTGGCCGGCGTCGGCGCCATGATCTCAAACTTGTCCGACAGACCGCGCGCTTCAAGCACGGGAGTGACGTATTTGATCAGTTCGGCATCGTGGGCGCGGTCCGCATCCAGCCAGAAAATCGCACGGCAATCTTCAGCGGCCTGACGCTCAATCGCCAACTCGATCCAGTTCAAAATCGGGGCTTTGCGCGTAGACGCCAGACGCCAGATGTCGCCTGCCTCAACGCTGTGGCTGTGCAGCACATCGCCGTTGCCCGCGATCACCTCAACTGTGCCAGCGGCAGCCAGTTCAAAAGTCGTCGGGTGCGAGCCATATTCTTCGGCCTTTTGCGCCATCAGACCCACGTTTTGCACGGTGCCTGCGGTGGTCACGTCCAACTTGCCGGTCTCTTTGAAATAGTCGATCGTCTCGGCATAGACACCCGCATAAGAGCTGTCGGGGATGACACAGGTCGTATCGCCCTCATTGCCATCGGGGCCCCAGCCTTTGCCGCCCGCGCGGATCACCGCAGGCATAGAGGCGTCAATGATCACGTCCGAAGGCACGTGCAGGTTGGTGATGCCCTTGTCGGAGTTCACCATATACATCGGCGGACGCGAAGCGAGGCAGGCGTCAATCGCTGCCTTGATCTCAGCAGCGTTGGGCATCTCGGCGATTTTGTCGAGCATCGCACCCAGCCCGCCGTTCGGTGACACGCCAGCCGCGTCAAAATCCGCACCGTACTGGTCGAACACGGGCGCAAGGTATTGGCGGACACAGTGGCCAAAAATGATCGGGTCCGAGACCTTCATCATTGTGGCTTTCATGTGCAGCGAGAACAGTGTGCCCTCTTCTGCGACGGACGCGATTTGGGCGTCGTAAAAGGCTTTCAATGCCTTCACGGACATGAACGTCGCATCAACGATGGTCCCTTCGGGAAAGCTGAGGCCGTCCTTCAGGATCGTTTGCGTGCCATCCGCTGCGGTGTGCACGATCTTGGCGGCACCAGCGGCTTGCGCAGCACTCAGCGTGACCGAAGCTTCGTTGCTGCGGAAATCATTCGCACCCATCGTGGCCACACGCGTTTTGCTCTCGGCGGTCCATTCGCCCATGGAATGTGGGTTGGCCTGTGCAAATGCTTTAACCGCGGCAGGGGCGCGGCGGTCCGAGTTGCCTTCGCGCAGCACGGGGTTCACTGCCGAGCCTTTGATCCCATCATAGCGGGCACGGGCGTCTTTTTCCGCATCGGTCTGCGGATCTTCGGGATAGTCGGGGATGTCATAGCCCTGCGACTGAAGCTCTTTGATGCAGGCTTCCAACTGCGGCACGGATGCCGAGACGTTGGGCAGCTTGATCACGTTCGCATCGGCCGTTTTGACCAGCTCACCCAAACCGGCCAAGTCATCCGCAATACGCTGCTCAGCCGTCAGATTTTCGGGGAAGGTCGCAATAACCCGGCCCGCCAGCGAAATATCGCGGGTTTCCACGTTCAGGCTGGCTTTGCCAAGAAAGCTCTCGATGATCGGTAACAGCGAAGCGGAGGCCAGCTGAGGGGCCTCATCGACCTTGGTGTAGATAATCGTTCCGGGTGTTTGAGCCATAAGTCGGTTCCTCCTGCTGGGCGGCATACAATCGTATACCGACCGCATAACGCCAGAGGCCGCGCCGTTCAAGCCGCAACGAGGGCGCGCGGCGGAATGTCCTGATTCGATCCCGTAGCAGTCGGCACACACCCGCTTGGCGGCGTGTGGCGTGGGGCGGGCCTCGACGGCCCGTCCCGCGCGCTCCTTTGTGGATCACATCGTGTAGTTCAAGCCAAGCCGTCCGCCATCGACATAGATCGTCTCACCCGTGACATAGCTCGCCTTGTCCGAGCACAAAAATGCCACGACATCCCCGATTTCCTTTGCCGTGCCCGGGCGACCCAACGGCGTGCGCGACATGGCGGTTTTCAACGCATCCGGATTGGCATTCACGCCTGCCATCATCTCTGTATCGATAGAGCCTGGCCCAACCGCATTCACGCGGATGCCCGATGGGGCCAGTGCCAGAGCCGCAACCTTGGTCAACTGCATCACCCCCCCCTTGGACGCGCAATACGCCGGGATCGCAGGGATCGCGACCTGCGCATTGATCGACGACATGTTCACGATCGCCCCATGAATACCGCCCGCGACCATTGCCTTGGCCGCGCGTTGCGTCGCCACAAACACACCACGCAGGTTTACGCCCAGCACGGCATCAAATGTGGCCAAGTCATAATCCAGAAAATTCCCCGGCGCCGCGATGCCAGCGTTGTTCACCAAGGCCGCCACCGGGCCATGATCGGCCTCAATCGTGTCGAACAAGGCCAAAACTGCATCGGCGTCGCCCATGTCACAGACGTATCCATGCCCACCCAAACGTGCAGCTTCGGCATGCACGCTCTCCTTGATGTCCGCGAGCAGCACGGTGTAACCGTCCTCTGCCAACGCCTCGGCGCAGGCCAATCCGATGCCCTGTGCGCCGCCGGTGATGAGTGCATATTTCGTCTGTGCCATGGTGGCCTCCTGTCCAAATTTGGGGCCAAGGTCGCGCCCGCGCACGCGATTGTCCAGACATGTTGATCGACCCGGCCAAAGCTGGCACGCTGCGTCGAAACGGGAGGCAGATATGACCAAGCTCAAGATGTCATCGGCGGATATGGTGGCCGCCGCACGGGCACGCATCACTGAGGTTGAGACCGCAGACCTGATTGCACAGCTGGATGACCCGAATGTGGTGATCGTCGATATCCGCGACCCACGGGAACGCACCCGCACAGGGGCTATTCCCGGTGCTTTTCACGCCCCGCGCGGCATGGTCGAATTCTGGGTCGACCCCGACAGCCCCTACCACAAGCCCGTCTTTGCCCAAGCGGGAAAACGATACGTCTTTCACTGCGCCTCTGGTTGGCGCTCTGCTCTGACTGTGGCCACGCTTCAGGACATGGGATTTGACGCTGCGCATTTGCGCACCGGCTTCTCGGGGTGGGAGGCGGATGGCGGCCCCGTTGAGGCGGCTTCATGACAGCGCCTTAATGCACACATTAATGTATACATTAATTCAGAGCCCTTAGAGCCCAAAGAAAGGACACAACGATGCCCCTGCCCGCAGACATCCAGATGGATCTTCACCCCAAGGTCACACCCTTCTTTGACGCTCAATCCAACACCATCGCCTACGTCGTCCAGGAACCGGATGGCCCGGCCTGTGTGGCGATAGATGCGGTGATGAATTTCGATGCTGCCGCCGGGCGTCTGACGTCGGAATGCACCGATGCGATGATCGCCCATATTGAAGACGCAGGCTTGCGGCTGGAGTGGATTATTGAAACCCATGTCCACGCTGACCACCTCAGCGGCGCGCCCTATCTCCAAGACCGTTTGGGCGGCAAAATCGGGATCGGCGCGCAGATCACAACCGTCCAAGAGACCTTTGGCAAAGTGTTCAACGAAGGCACCGAGTTTCAGCGGGACGGATCGCAATTTGACGCGCTGTTTCGCGATGGCGACACCTATCACGTGGGCGCGATGCCCTGCACCGCGCTACACACCCCCGGCCACACGCCCGCTTGTATGGTGCATATCATGGGCGACGCGGTTTTTGCCGGTGACACGCTGTTCATGCCCGACGGCGGCTCAGCGCGGGCTGACTTTCCGGGCGGCGATGCGGGGCAATTGTACGATTCGATCCAAAGGGTTTTGGCCCTGCCCGATGAGATGCGCCTGTTTGTGTGCCACGATTATGGCCCCGGAGGCCGCGCAATCGCGTGGGAGACCACAATAGCCGAGCAACGCACGGCGAACATTCACGTCGGGGCCGGCACCACGCGGGAGGCATTTGTTGCGATGCGAGAAGCGCGTGATGCGCAGTTAGCGATGCCCAAACTGATCCTGCCCGCGCTTCAGGTCAATATGCGCGCAGGCGACGTACCGGAGGATGATGCGGGCAATATGATGCTAAAAATTCCTGTGAACCGGATTTAGCCGCGCTGGCCTTGGCGCTTTTGACGGCTAAGCACACGCGACATCACAACGGCGGGCAGCGCCTTGGCACCTTCGGGCACGTGCATCCGCGACAGCCGCCACCGATTACCCCACAGTTTCAATACGCAACGCGCCGAGAAAGACTCGGCCACGATCGCGTCTTGGCGGATAAGACGGGTCTGGTGACTGCCAAAGATGGTCGTAGGGTTGATGAACTCGGCCGATTTACAGACACGGTCCAGCGTGGGTAAATCATGACGCTCTAGCTGAAGGCAAAGCGTATCGAAAAACAGCCGTAGGGCGACGGGGTTTGTGATGCTCATGTTCCCCACAACAGTCTCAAACTGATGTGCCTGCGCATAATGTTGGGCGTAGCCGTCGAAATCGCCCTGTTCAATGGCGCGGCCTACCTCATCAAGATGCGTTTGGTAGATGCCTAAAGCATCATTATGTTCGGACTGCACAAATCCCCTATCCTTACCGGCCCACCACACGGACTACCGATCCACGTCCAAGCCATTGTTTTACATTCTAAAAAATTTGAACGCGAAAACCACGAACTAATATTCGCACCAATAGACTAATAACGTGTGAATCGTGGTGTTAGTCAGACCCAGCGGGCGCAAACCCGCCCCCAAGTCCGATTGGGTTCGGCGGACACTTGCCAACAAATGACGTAAAGGGAATTTTACGCCAACTGAGCGGCCTAGCTGTCCTGAATGCCGGTCCATTCGTAGTGACCGCGTGCGTTCAACAACGAAGACATCTGCAAACGGCCATCGATCCGCCGCAACAGCGCGGTACCCGTATATGGGTCGGTGATGAGCATCCCGTCCCGGACAAGGCGGGTGCGGAAGGTACCAAGAATCGATCCATCATCACAGTGCTCAAAACTGACGATACTGCGGTCGATCACATCGACCTTCGTGATCTCAACCGCTTTTAGGTAAAGATCAAAATTGCGCTGCAATTCATCAATGTCATGCAGGACGAGGGTCCCGTTTTTGGTGACAATTGAGAAAGGTAGTATCAGCCGACTGCGCCACAATTCAAAATCGGGCTCAGTAAAACAACGGGTAATGTCGTTAAGGAAATTTTCAAATGTATCTGTCATATTCTCATACAGATACCACATGCAGCAGTGAATACTACTGAAACCAACGCAGCGAACGAAATTAAACTTTAAAATGAAAGATAAATCCATGAATTGGCTGATTTAGGCGCCGCGGGCTATTGGTACCAATTCGATATTTTTATCCAGCAGCCTGAATGACGCAGTGCTGACCCAAAGGATTCGTTTACGCAGCAGCACACCGCAAGCGCCTAGCACAGGGACAGCGATAACTGATCCGACGTGGCGGGTCACTTTTCATTTAAAACTGAGGAATTTGGCTGGGATGGTAGGATTCGAACCTACGGTACACTGTACCAAAAACAGTTGCCTTACCACTTGGCTACATCCCAACCGTGCCGCGTTATCTAGGGCGTGTGCTGAGGCTCTGCAAGCAAAAAATCAGCGGAAATTACTTGTTATGAACCGAAGCCCTGCGTAAGGCGGCCACATGGAAAATTGGGACGTCATCATATTGGGTGCAGGCGCTGCGGGACTGTTTTGCGGCATTGAGGCTGCACGGCGTGGACGGCGCGTTTTGGTGGTGGATCATGCGAAGGCTCCGGGCGAGAAAATTCGCATCTCGGGCGGTGGTCGGTGCAATTTCACCAACATGTATATTGAGCCCCATAAGTTCCTTGGCGAGAACCCGCGCTTCGCGCTTTCGGCCCTGAACCGCTATACCCAGTGGGATTTCATCGAGCGGGTCGATGCAGCCGGCATTCCGTGGCACGAAAAAACGCTGGGGCAATTGTTTTGCGATACCTCTGCCAAGGACATCATCGCCATGCTGACGCGGGAATTGGCAGAGGCCGGTGCCACGTTGCGGTTGGGCTGCGGGGTATCCGACGTGACGCGCGGGGCGGCGGGGTTTGTGGTGGACACGACCTCTGGCCCCTTGGCGGCTGAGGCCGTCGTGGTTGCGACAGGGGGTAAGAGCATCCCCAAGATCGGTGCATCGGGCATCGGTTATCACATCGCAGAACATTTTGGCTTGCGCATTGTGCCCACCCGTCCGGCCCTTGTGCCGTTGACGTTTGAAGGGCAGCTAAAGGCCGATATGGCCACGCTATCGGGCACATCTGTGCAGGCGACGGTGGCGGCGGGCGGCACCGCGTTTGATGAGGGGCTGTTGTTCACGCACCGCGGGTTGTCGGGGCCGTCGATCCTACAAATCTCAAGCTATTGGACCGAGGGCGCGCCGATCACAGTTGATCTGGCGGCGAATACCCCCATCGCAGAGCCGTTAAAGGCCGCGCGACAAGAGGCGGGCAAAATCTCGATCAAGAACGCATTGGCCCGGCACTTGCCCGAAAAGCTGGCCGTACAGGTTGTGGCGCGCGCACAAGTGTCGGGCACGCTGGCCGATCAAAGCAACGCGGCGCTGGAGGCATTGGACGCGGCGGTTCACAGTTGGGACGTCACGCCAGCGGGCACCGAAGGCTACCGCACCGCAGAAGTCACACTGGGCGGCGTGGACACCGCCGCCCTTGATGCGCGTACGTTTGCCGCGCGCGACGTGCCGGGGCTGCATTTCATCGGTGAAGTTGTAGACGTCACCGGCTGGTTGGGCGGCTACAACTTTCAATGGGCGTGGTCATCGGGCTGGGCTTGCGGTCAGGCCTGTTAGAACCCTTGATCGTAGTCGCCAACGTTCGGCTCGGTCCGGATGATCGCGTCTAGGTCGTTGAAAATAGCACGCAGTTGTTCCGGGCTTTCCGGGCTTTCGCAGACGACGACAAGGTTTGGCGTGTTGGATGAGGCCCGGACCAGCGCCCAGCCCCCGTTTTCCAGCATCACCCGCGCGCCGTTCACTGTGACGATATCGGTCATCGCAAGGCCCGCCAGTTTGCCACCCGGCTGATGGGCGACCAGTTTGGCCACGATCCGGTCCAGCGTGTCGTATTTTTCGGTGTCGGCGCAATAGGGCGACAGCGTGGGCGTGGTGTAAGTGGTTTGCAATTCGCGGCGCAGGTCGGCCATGGATTTGTCCGGGTTGCGGTCCATCAGTTTGCAGATCTCAACGGCGACGCGCATGCCGCAATCGTAGCCCCGGCCCACAGGTTCCGCGAGGAAGTAGTGACCGGATTTCTCAAACCCTGCCAAGGCGCCCAGGGCATGAACGCGGCGTTTCATGTGGCTGTGGCCGGTTTTCCAGTAGTCCGTGGTGGCACCATTTGCTTGCAGCACCGGGTCGCTGGCATAGATGCCGGTGGATTTAACGTCCGCGACAAAGGTGGCGTTGGGATGAAGGCGCGACAGATCGCGGGCCATGATCACGCCGACCTTATCGGCAAAAATCTCTTCGCCCTCGTTGTCGACAACACCGCAGCGATCCCCATCGCCATCAAAGCCGAGCGCAAAATCCGCGCCGCTGGCTTTGACGCTTGCGGACATGTCGTGGAGCATTTCCATTGCTTCGGGGTTGGGGTTGTAGTTGGGGAAGGTGTAGTCGAGGGTGCAGTGGCTTTCGACGACATCGACGCCCATGCGGCGCAGAACCTCGGGGCCAAAGGCCGCCGCAGTGCCATTGCCCGCCGCACAGACAACCTTGAGCGGGCGGGACATTTTGAAATCCCCCACGAGGTCGTCGATATAGGCCTCAAGCACGCCATCAACGCGCTCATACTTGCCGCCGTCGCGGGCGATGCTCTCGCCATTCAGGACAATCTCGCGCAGGCGGGACATTTCGTCGGGGCCGTGGGTAAGCGGACGCTCAAACCCCATTTTGACGCCCGTCCAGCCATTAGGATTGTGCGAGGCCGTAACCATCGCCACGGCGGGTGCATCAAGGTGGAACTGCGCGAAATACGCCATCGGGGACAGGGCCGGGCCGATATCGCGCACGTGGATACCAGCCTCCATCAAGCCGGTCATCAGCGCATATTTGATCGCAACAGAATAATCGCGGTAGTCATTACCCACTGCGATCACCGGAGGGATGCCGGCCTCATGCATCTGGGTGCCTAGTCCGCGCCCCAGCGCCTGCATGCCGGGTAAATTGATTTCTTCGGGGAACCGCCACCGCGCATCATATTCGCGAAAACCGGTGGGTTTAATCATCGGATCGCGCAGAAATTCCCATGTGTTGGGCGTCACGTCGGCAATAGGTTTCATCAAATCGTCCCTCTTGAAGTCATTGGCCTTGGATGGCGGAGCGGGGGTTAAGATGCAACGCCGGTGCCAATATAGGCCGCATGGCGTTGCAGTTGTGTGACGCGGGATCAGGCCGAAACTTGTTCGCGCAAGATGGAGGCTGTGAGCGAGATCATCAGGTAAATGCCTGCGAAAATAATGAACGCCAGCAGCGTGTTTTCGAATTTGCGGGGATAGGTCGCCTCATCCGGGGCGCGGGGCGGGACGGAGGTAGAGAGGTAGCGAACCTGTCGGTTCGCCTCAATCCGGGCGGTTTCAAGCTGTTGGGCGGCCTGTTGCAACAGGGCCTGCCGGGTGGTCAGATCCATCTGAGCCACGCCCAACTCTGCCGAGATTCGCGCCAGTGATGCGGCGCCCTCGGCCCCTTCGGTCAGGCTGCCGCGCAGCTCAGAAATCTCATCCTCACGGAGGCGAATGATCCTTTGCAGGTTTTCGACCTGTGCAGCATTGGGGCGGGCGTTCGACATCATCGTATCAAGCCGAAAGCGCGCATCGCGCAGTTCGGTTTCGACAACACCGATTTGTTCCATCCGAGAGGACAGCTCAACATCCGCCGAAACGACGCCCAGCTGTTCCTGCAGGCGCACGACGCTTTGCTGCGCCTCAAGCATGCGGACCTCTGCGGCCTCAAAACTGCCCATCGCGCCCTCCATCTGGTCGGAGCGAAGGCGCGCGGTCAGTTGATCCACCTGTTCCTCGGCGTATCCGATCAGCGCATTGGCAAAGGCTTCGCTGGTGGCGGGGTCGGCGGCGATGACCTCCATCTTGATGACGCCCTCGGTGGGGTCATAACCAATGCGGACCATGCGTTGGTACAGTTTGTAGGTGTCTTCATTGCTGCTGTCGGGGGTGAGGCGTTGCAATTCGTCGATATTGTCGCCTTCGAAATGCGCGCGAAAGCCCAGATCATCGTCCAAGCGAGCCAGCGCATCGCGCGAAAGAAGGTAGCTTTGGACCGAGATCGAGTCCTGTTGTGTAGCCATTGAAGTGCCCGAAAAAAGCCCCCCCAAGCCCCCGGCCCCGCCGCCACCGCCGTCGGCCTGTTGGATCACAAATTCTGATTTGGTGGCGAACATCGGCGTGGCAAGCGTGTAGAAATAGAAGGCCGCGATGAACGTCGGCAGCATCACAAAGAACAACAGCCGTGCCGTGAGCAGCGCGACTTTGCGCCGACGACGGCCAGCGATGTCTCGCTGAATGGCGATGATGTCCGCCGCGCGGCTTGCAGCATCAATGCCATCCGGGGCCGGTTGCGGCGGCGTTTGCGGAGCCTGAGGCGCGGGGGTCACGGCGGGCACGTTGGCGTCTGCGACCAGTTCCAGCATGTTGGCTTTGGCGAAGGGATCGACCCCCATGGCGCGCAATTGGCGCACAGCGTCAAAGTCGGACGACGGTGTGACGCCGCGCATCTGAGCCACGCGCCGGGCCATGCGCAATTGGCGCCCTGTCAGGCCCTCGGCTCGGATGGCGGCAAGTTCGCGATCAATCGCCGCCTGTTTGGGGGAGACATCATCGCGCGGCGCACCTGAGCGGAAATCAGCGTCACCAAAGCCGTCATCCGCGGCGTCAAACACCTGATCCCCGGACATAGCGCCCGTAACTTTGCCCTCGGTCTGGCCTGTTGTGGCGCGGCGCACGCGGAATTTCTTAGGTTTGGGTTTCATAGTCATAGAGCCTTCTGGCCTCTTCTAACGTCTCAAATTGATGGAGCTTGCCGTGGCTTAAGACGGCCGCCTTATCTGCAAAGCGCGCCAGCGTCTTGGGCTGATGCGAAACGATCACCACAGTGGCGGATTGCAGCCGTTCGCGCAGGATCGAGCCCGCCTTGCGGTTGAATTCCACGTCGGTGGTTGAGGGCATCCCCTCATCAATAAGGTAAATGTCAAATTCCAGCGCCAGCATCAGCGCAAAGGTAAATCGCGCCCGCATGCCTTGGCTGTAGGTGCCGATGGGCATATCGAAATATTCATCGATCCCGCACAGATAGCGGCAAAAGGCTTCGACGTAATCAGGATCAAGCCCGTAAAGCCGAGCGATGTAGCGGGCGTTTTCGGTGCCGGAGTGTTTGTTCACGACCCCGCCCATAAACCCCAGCGGAAAGGACACGCGGCAGGTTTTGGTAACGGTGCCTTCGTCCGGTTTTTCGAGGCCAGCCATCATGTTGATAAGGGTGGTTTTGCCCGCGCCATTGGGCGCAAGGATGCCCAACGACTGCCCCACGTCCACGCGAAACGAAGCGCGATCCAAGATCACCTTGCGTTGCGTGCCGGTCCAAAAGGACTTTGAGACAGAGTCAAATTCAAGCATATACCGGCCCTTCGCTCGCACCATATCGGACCCGTCCTTTCTGGACAGATATGTTTACGGTAGCGGGGGAAATAGGCGGTATTATGTCTGTTTGTTCGGCTTATTGGCCGAACTTATGGCATTGGCCCTGCGGGATGACCTAGGAATCGCCGCATTTGGGGTGGGTATGGCCCGAGGAAAACCCGCGCCATACCAAGAGCGAATGGCGGCTTAGCCGGGTTGTTTTTCCACCCGAAGCAGGCGCCCTGCCACAAAGGACAAGATCGCGGCGCCAAAGCTAAAGAGGGCACCCATTTTCGCCGCATCCTGAACAGGACCCGGATCAAACGCCACCGTCGCAACAAACAGCGACACGGTGAAGCCGATGGCCGAAACACAGCCGATCACAAACAGATCGGACGTTTTCATGCCCTCGGGCAGGCCCAGTTTCAGCGTATGTGCCCCGATGTAGCCGAACAGCATCACGCCGAAAGGTTTACCGATGATCAGCCCGCACAGCACCAGCCAAGTCGGCTCGGCGATGGCGTTGAATTCGACACCCGCGTTGAGCAGGCCGAAGAAGAAGAGGATGATCTCAACCGGGTGCTTCAGCAGGTGTTCCGAATGGTTGAGCAGATCATGCATATAGGTTTCCGCCTGGGAGAAGATCCCGAAATCACGGTCCGCGTGGGGCAATGTCGGCACGATTGGCAGCAGGCCAAGCGCCGGGTGCAGCCCCGATTGCGCGAACCCGTACCAAGACGCAGCCCCCGCCAGCAAATATGGCCAGAACGATAGCTTTTCTCGCACCCACGTCGATTTGGCGCGTGATTGGTCGCCTCGGTCAAGCCGCCTTGGCAACCAGTTGAACAGGACAAACACACCGATTGATGCAGCAACTGACAGGAGCAGCCAGCTTGGGGCCAAGGTGCCAGAGGGATAGAAGACCGCCAGAATGATCAGCCCAGCCGCGTCATCTGCGATCGCCAAGAGCAGCAGGAACCGCACCGCCGGGTGGGCCGCGCCAAACACGAGCCGCCCCACAAGGTAGCTGAACGCAATGTCGGTCGCAGTCGGGATGGCCCAGCCATTTGCCACATCGCCGAATTTTGCGGGCCCAAGGAACCAAGCCAGCCCGAGGTAAACCGCGATTGGCCCAAACATCCCGCCCGCCGTGGCGAACAGCGGCGTCGCGGCTTTTTTGCCCCGGAGCGAGCCGTTCTTAAGAATCACGGCCTCCCAGACCTCCTTGGCCGCGATGGCAAAGAAAAACGCCATCAGGACGTCATTCACCAGGTAGTGGAACGTGAGAACTTTGTGCGTGTCATGGTGACCGAACGCAGCCGCGTCAGCCCCAAGCATGTGTTCCCAATGATGGATGTCCGCGCCCAGCAGGTCGTTGAACCACAAGGGATACTCAACCAGAAGGTGATAGCTGTGCGCATCGATATTTGCCCAGACCAGCGCGATCAACGCACCTGCGATCAGCAGTATCGAATAGTTCGTGACGAAGTTCCAGATACGGTACATTTGAAAAACTCTATCAAACTGAGAGAAAAGATCCATGACATCTATACGCAGGATTTCAAGGCAAGCAACCGCCAAGGCAATGTTTTCTAAGTGCCTCATTTTAAGTCATCATTTATGCGGCAATGCAGCGAAAAATGCTGCTATTGCAAAGGCGCGCTGTGCCTGTAGTTTGCCCTCATGATCCTCCTGAATGACATCGCAAACTGCCGCCTGTGCAAGTCGCGTTTTGAGACTACGCATACCAGCCACCAGCCGCGTCCAGTGGTCCGCGCAGAGGCCTCAGCACGCATTTTGATCGCGGGCCAAGCACCCGGTGCGCGGGTACACGCATCCGGTTTGCCTTTTGATGATCCGTCCGGGGATCGCTTGCGCAATTGGATGGACCTCACCCCAGATCAGTTCTACAACGCGACCCGCATCGCGATTGTGCCGATGGCGTTTTGCTTTCCCGGCACCACTGCCAAGGGCGCCGATTTGCCGCCCCCGCCCCTGTGCGCCCGCACATGGCGCGCCCAAGTATTGGACACGTTGCCCAACATCCAACTCACCCTTTTAGTGGGGGGATACGCGCAAAAATGGCATCTAAAGTCTGGCTCTGTCACCGACACTGTTACGGCGTGGCGCACCCACGCCCCAACGGTTTACCCCTTGCCTCACCCGTCGTGGCGCAATACCGCATGGCTCAAACGCCACCCTTGGTTCGAGACTGACCTCGTCCCACACCTGCGCCGCCATCTCGCTGAGGTCCTCGCATGAACACACCCCTCGACACCGCCGCCCTGTCCCTCGAGGCCGAAGGCACCGATGCTGCCCGCCTCCGGTTCTATGAACGGATCGCAGACGCCGAACTCTTTATCCTGCTGGAGCAAGAAGCCGAAGGTGATCAAATCGCACCTCGCCTGTTTCCTGTCGAAGGCCAAACCTTCGTGCTTGCCTTTGACCTGCCCGAACGGCTTAGCGACTTTGCCGATGGTCCCGCGCCCTACGCCGCCCTGTCTGGCCGTCTCCTGACACAAATGCTTGCCGCGGAAGGCTTTGGCCTCGGTCTCAACCTCGAAGTCGCACCTTCTTCGCACTTGCTCGACCCACAGGCCATCGCATGGTTGGCCGAAACCCTCACGAACGCCCCATCCGAGACCCAGGCAACCCCCGACACCATCGCCCCGCCCGCAGGCCTGCCAGAGGCGCTCATCACAGCCCTCGACACCAAACTCGCAATGGCCGAAGGTCTCGCCCGCAGCGCCTATCTCGTCTCCGTCACCTATGAAAACGCGCAAAAAACCCACCTTTTGGGCTTCGTCGGCGCAATCCCCGAGGCTGAGCCCAGCCTCGCCCGCGCCGTCTCCGAGGCGCTCACTTTCTCAGGCATAGAGGCAGGCGCACTCGACGTAGGCTTTTTCCGTGCGGCCGATCCAATCACACCGCTTTTGGCCAAACATGGGCTAAGGTTTGACCTGCCCCAACTCAGCCAAAGCCAAACACCCGGCACAAACCCAGGAATGAACCCGGATCAACCCCCGAAACTACGCTAACTCTTTGGTTTCCAAATATCCCAGGGAGCGCGAGGGACAGCGTCCCTCGCCGTCGCGGCGCCCTTTAGGGCGGCGCAATACATCAGCTCGGATCGCGCCAACGGTTCACAATCGGATAGCGACGATCCAACCAGAACGCGCGCTGTGACAGCCGCGCGCCCGGAGCAGATTGAAAGCGCTTGTATTCACTGATGTAAATCAACCATTCGACACGCTTGACCGTTTCACGATCGTAGCCATCCGCCACGATTTCCCCGACCGAAAGCTCCCGGTCGATCAACCGTTCAAGGATTGCGTCCAGCACCTCATAGGGCGGCAGGCTGTCCTCATCTTTTTGATCAGGGCGCAGTTCTGCTGAAGGTGGCTTGTCGATGATACTCACCGGGATCATTTCACCCGCGGGCGCCTTCATCCAAGGTCGGTGATTGGCGTTGCGCCATCGGCACACATCAAACACACGTGTTTTGTACATATCTTTGATGGGGTTATAGCCGCCAGACATATCCCCGTAGATCGTGGCATAGCCCACCGCGACCTCGGATTTATTGCCAGTCGTCAAAAGCATTTCGCCGTTCTTATTGCTGAGCGCCATCAACAAAAGCCCGCGCAGGCGGCTTTGGATGTTTTCCTCTGCAATGCCCGGTTCGGTGCCCGCGAAGAACGGTGCAAGCGCATCGCTGACAGCGGCGCGTGGCCCCGAAATCGGCACGTTGTCCAACGCACAGCCAAGCGCGCTGGCGGCCGTGGCCGCGTCATCCAGAGACCCCTGCGAGGTATATTCTGACGGCAGCATCACGCAGCGCACATTCTCGGGCCCCAATGCGTCGGCAGCGATACACGCCACAAGTGCGCTATCAACGCCCCCCGACATGCCCAGCAGCGCTTTTTTGAAACCCGCTTTGCCCATGTAGTCCCGCAGGGCCAGCACCGTGGCGTGGTAATCCGCCTCGATCCCTTCTGGCGCGTGGGCCTTGTCACCCTCGACCGCGACCCAGCCTTCGTCGCCCAGTTCGAAGTCAACGTGAGCGATATGTTCTTCGAACGCGGGCAGCTGATGGGTCAGTTTGCCGTGGGGGTTCAAAACGAAACTTGCGCCATCGAACACCTGATCGTCCTGCCCGCCCACAAGGTTGAGGTAGACAGCCGGCAAACCAGTCTCAACGGTGCGGGACACGATATGCGCAAAACGCACGTCTTGCTTGCCTGTAAAATAGGGGGAGCCGTTGGGGATCACGAGGATCTCGGCCCCAGTCTCCGCAAGGGTCTCGGCGACGTCCTCGAACCACGCATCCTCACAGATCGGCGTGCCGATCCCGACACCCTTGATCCGATAGGGACCCGACACATCACCGGATTGAAAGTAGCGCTTTTCGTCAAAGACTTTGTAGTTCGGAAGGTGGTGTTTCAAGACACGGGCGACCGTGCGCCCACCTTCAAACACGAACCACACGTTATGAGGCTTGTCGTCGCCCTCTTTCCACCATGGCGCACCAATGCCCAGCGCCGGGCCATCGGCACAGTCTTGGGCCAGCGCCTCTAGGTGGCGGGCGCAATCGGCAACAAAGGCAGGTTTACGAACAAGATCTTGGGGCTGATAGCCCGTCAAAAACATCTCAGGCAGGGCGACCATATCGGCGCCTGCGGTTTTGCCTGCAGCCCATGCAGCGCGGGCCTTGTCGGCATTGCCCTCAAGGTCCCCCATCACAGGATTTAGCTGCGCGATTGTCAGGCGAAATGTGCTCGACATATGCCTCGTCTCCCCGTGTCGTCCCAGGTTGGTGCTCTTGCGGCAGTTTCCCTCTACCGACATCGCGCACGGAGGGAAAGCGCCGATCCCGGCTATCCCCCGCGCAGAGCGGGGAAAACCGTTGCCCCCGCCCTATCGGTCATTTAGCTTTGGGGCGAGCGATGTCACCGCATTCGTGGGGAGCAGACCGTGACGCATAAATCGACAGCCCTAATTCTGGCCACTATCCTAGCTTTTTCCGCGCCCAGCACCGTCTTGGCGCAGTCCGGTGAAATCGTCACCAAGCAATATGATGGTGGCGGGATATATGAAGGCACCTTTCTGGACGGCAAACAGCACGGCACCGGCACCTATCGGCTGCCCAATGGCTACGTCTACACCGGCGAATGGGCCGCGGGCGAAATCCGTGGCACAGGCACGGCTGAGTTTCCGGACGGCTCAGTCTATACAGGGACCTTTGCACGCGGAAAGCCCGAGGGCACGGGCAGCATCATCTTTGCGGATGGCGGCACCTATGAGGGCGACTGGCTAGACGGTAAAATCACCGGACGTGGTGTGGCGAATTATGCCAACGGCGTGCGCTATACCGGCAGTTTCGTGAACGCCCTGCATGATGGCGACGGCATCATGGAAAGCACAACCGGCTACCGCTATGAGGGATCATGGGTCGACGGAATGAAGGACGGCACCGGGCTGATTACTTATCCCGATGGCGCCACCTACGAAGGTCAGATGGTCAAAGGCGCGCGTGAGGGTCAAGGCGCCCTGACAATGCCCGACGGCTTGGTCTATATCGGCAACTGGAAAGCTGGCCAGATCAACGGCTTGGGCCGTCTGACACAGCCCAACGGTGACATCTATGAGGGCCTTTTGGTCAATGGCCAGCGCCATGGCACGGGTGCGGTCACCTATGCCAACGGCGACGTCTATGAGGGCGAGTTTTTTGAGGACAAGCGCCAAGGCCAAGGCATTTTCAAGGGCACTGACGGATATCAATACGTCGGGTCTTGGGTCGATGGTCGGATAGAGGGCGAGGGTGAGGTCACCTATCCCGATGGTTCGGTCTACGTTGGCGGGTTCCGCAACGATCTGGCGCATGGCACTGGCAAAATCACCTATCCCGATGGCGCCAGCTATGACGGCGATTGGGTGGATGGCGTGATTGAAGGTAAGGGCCGCGCGCAATACCCCAACGGTTTGCTGTACGTTGGTGAATTCTTGAACGCCAAGAACCATGGCCAAGGCGTAATGACCTTTGCTGATGGCTACCGCTATGACGGCGCGTGGGAAGACGGGCTGCGCCACGGCATGGGCACCGCCACGTATGCAGATGGCACGATCTATGTCGGGACATTTGAGCAAGGCCAGCGCGACGGTGAGGGCAAGATCACGATGGCGGATGGCTTTGTCTATCAGGGCGGCTGGCAGGCCGGTGAGATTCACGGCCAAGGCACGGCGACCTATTCAAACGGCGACGTATATGAAGGCAGTTTTGCCAAGGGCAAACGTCAGGGCCCCGGCACCATGCGGTACGCCACCGGCGAGATCGAAAGCGGTGAGTGGGATCAGGGACGCCTGTCCGCATTGGCCGCCGAAACGGAGGCCCCGGCGCAGGAAACCGACCCAACGCCACAGGTCGGCACCGCTGCTGAGGCCCCTACCGAAGCTGAAGCTCCCGCTGATGAGCCGCCCTCAGACGACGCCCCGTCAGACGAGGCCCCGTCAGATGCGGCCACGCCCGACAGCGGCAACGACGGCTAGACCGCGACGTCCGAAGGCTTGGCTTGGGGCAGGTCATCATCCTCTAGGTAGAGATGCGCGAACACCTGCGTCCAGATATCGTCTGGCGCAGTTAGTTCGTTGGCGGTGACGTAGCCGATCCCGGCTTCCTCTAATGCGGCGGCTTTTGCATCGGCCAATGGCCCCGCATCCCGCGCGTTGCCAACAAAGTCGAGTGCTGCAACCGGCAGCCCTGCGTCATCGAGGATCAAGATATCCACCCGTTGCGCCACAAATCCTGCGCGCACCGCATCTTGGTCGGTTTGCGCCGCACGACGATCCACATGCAGGAACGCATCCAGCGACACCTGTGCATGGAGGGTCATATCGGGAGCCTCAACCTCAAGCCGGTCGGTAATCATGTTGAACACCGCCAGATGGCCGGGTGTCATCAGACGCATGGCATGGATCGCCACACGGGCGGGCGGCTTGGGTGCCGCTGGTGCCGTGCGTGGCAGGGGCTGCATTTCCTGCGCGGGCATGTAATCCGTATCCCATGAGCCGGAACCTCGCAGCGCCGTTGCCTCAGCCTCGGCTGCAGCTTCTAGTTTGCGCAGGGTGGCGGCGGCAACGGTTTGCGCGTCTTGGGCGCGTTTATCTGCGTCGCCTGTGACGCTGCGGATCAGTTTTGCAAACATGAGAGTTCTGCCCGTTTTTGTGTTCTCGATGGTGCAAAGGTGACAGGCAAGGGTGGCGAAATATGGGCACGCTCGCGGGATTTATGCGGAAAAGTCTAAACGCTTTCGCCTTGCTCCATCTTCGCAAGGAACCGTTCCGCACGATCCAAAACCTCGGCGCAGTGCGTGTCGTCCATCCGGTCCCACGTCCGGTACATCTGTGCCATACGCGGGTTTTTGGCGAACCGTTCCCGGTGACGATTGAGAAACGCCCAGTAGAGTGCATTGAACGGACAGGCATCATCGCCGACCTTTTCCTTCACCTTATAGGCGCAGGTTTTGCAGTGGTCCGACATCTTGTTGATGTAGTTGCCCCCCGACACATAGGGCTTGGACCCCACGATGCCGCCGTCGGCAAATTGGCTCATGCCAATAACATTGGGGGCTTCGACCCATTCGTAGGCATCCGCATAGACCGCAAGATACCATTCGTGCACTTCAAACGGATCAATCCCCGCCAAGAGCGCAAAGTTCCCCGTCACCATGAGCCGTTGGATATGGTGGGCGTAGGCCTCATCGCGGGTGGCGGCGACGGCGGTGGACATACATTTCATTCGCGTGTCGGCGCCCCAATATAGTGCGGGCAGTTTGCGGGTGTGGCCCAGCACGTTGCGGTGCATGTAATCGGGGCCTTCGCGGAAATAGATGCCGCGCATGTATTCGCGCCACCCGATAATCTGTCGGATAAACCCCTCAACCGCGTTCAGGGGCGCATGTCCTGCCCTGTAGGCTGCTTCGACGGCATCGCAGGCTTCGCGCCACGGCAGAAGGCCTGCGTTGATATACATCGAAATGACCGAGTGGTAGAGAAAGCGATTGTCCGTAAGCATCGCATCCTGAAAGTCGCCATATTTAGGCAAGGCGTGGTCGATGAAATGCTGGAGCGCCGCCCGTGCACCGGCTCGGTCCGTCGCAAAAGAAAATGGCCGCAGCGTGCCGAAGTTGTCCGCGAACCGCGCCTCAACCAGATCCAGCACTTCACGCGTGGTGGCGTCAGTTTGGAACTGAAGCGGGCCTTCGTGCGTGACCTCATCGGGGGCGGGTTTACGGTTGTCGTGATCGTAGTTCCACTTGCCCCCTTCGGGCTGGTCACCCTCCATCAACAGCCCGGTTTTGCGGCGCATATCGCGATAGAAATACTCCATCCGGAGCTGTTTGCGCCCCTCGGCCCATGCGTCGAATTCGGTGTGACTGCACAGAAACCTGTCGTCTGGGAACTGGTGCACCGGCACGGGACTGTCCTCTAGCGCGGAAATCACGCGCCATTCGCCGGGTTCCGTGGCCAGCACCTCGGCCGCGCCGGTATCGCCTGCGACGGCCAACAGGGCCGACACGATACTGGTATGGCCGTCATCCAGCGTGAAATAGCGCACGTTCCAGCCATCGGCCCGCAGTTCGGCAGCGAATTTGCGCATGGCGGCGAAAAGAAAGGCGATCTTTTTGGGATGATGGGGGACGTAGGATGCCTCTTCCATGACCTCGGCCATGACCACCACGTCGCGGGTTTTATTAGCCTCACGCAGCGCGCTGAGTTCGGGGGACAGCTGGTCGCCCAGCACCAAGATAAGTTTCACCACGGCACCTGTGTATTGGCCCAATCGTAGAATTGGCCTGTGTCTTGGGGGCCGCGCGCATCCAGCACATGACTGATGTTGGCGGCGGCTTCGTGCGGGGGAACCGAGGGGTAACGGCCCAGATATTTCTGCGTAAACGGCGTGGCCACAGTACCGGGATGGAGTGCTATCAGACAGGCCTGTGTGTGCGTTCGCGCCAGTTCAATCGCGGCGGTGTGGATGACTTGGTTCACCCCCGCCTTGGCGGTGCGGTAACTGACCCAGCCGCCGATTTGGTTATCGCCGATACTGCCGACGCGCGCGGATAAAACCGCAATCACGCTGGGCGATTTGCGCGGAATCAACCGCCAAACATGTTTCAGCACCAGCGCGGGCCCCAAAGTGTTGAGCCGGAATTGCGCCATCATCGCCTCTGGCTCAAGCGCTTTGATCGTCCGCTCGGGTTGATGGCCATCAATTTCAAGCGCGCCAGTGGCCACGATGATCCGCGCAAACGGCCCCTCTAACGCGCCCAAAGCGGCCGAAACACTGGCCTCATCGGTCACGTCTAGCCCGTCCTTGCTGCGCGAAAGGGCTGTTACTTCATAGCGCTGCGCCAATTCGGCCACCAACGCCTGCCCGATCCCGCCGGACGCTCCTATCACCAATGCTTTTTCCATGACCCGCACCTAGCGCGGGGGTTTCTCAAGACAATTTGATTTAACCTCTTTTCAAACCGCATCGCAGACGTATGATGACGCCCTATGACACAGCGTCCACATATCCCCACCGGCAGAGCCAACGCTCTCCTAGACGCAAGCCTGCTTCTTAGCCGCCTCTGAGCGTGCCTTTTGGCGCGACCGCTCAGGGGAGGATCAGCGCCAGTCACAAAAAAACGCACAGAAGCACAGAGACAAAGACCATGACACAGAACCGCGTTTCGCCAGAGGCAAACAAAGACAAAGTCGTTATTTTCGACACCACATTGCGCGACGGTGAGCAAAGCCCCGGCGCCACAATGACCCATGACGAAAAGGTCGAGATCGCTGAGATGCTCGATGAAATGGGTGTAGATATCATCGAAGCGGGTTTCCCGATTGCCTCTGAAGGTGATTTTGAGGCCGTTTCCGAGATTGCGCGCCGGTCAAAGAATTCGGTGATCTGCGGGCTCGCACGGGCCAACTTCAAGGATATCGACCGCTGCTTTGAGGCTGTGAAGCACGCCGCCAAGCCACGCATTCACACGTTTATTGGCACGTCGCCGCTGCACCGGGCCATCCCGAACCTGACCATGGATGAGATGGCCGATAAAATCCATGAGACCGTCACCCATGCCCGCAATCTGTGCGACAATGTGCAGTGGTCGCCGATGGATGCGACCCGGACCGAGTGGGATTATCTTGCGCGCGTTGTGGAAATTGCGATCAAGGCAGGTGCCACCACGATCAACATCCCCGATACCGTGGGCTATACCGCACCGCGCGAGAGTGCGGACCTGATCCGGCGTCTGATTGCCGAAGTGCCCGGGGCTGACGCCGTGATTTTTGCCACGCATTGTCACAACGACCTCGGCATGGCGACCGCAAACGCGCTGGCCGCGGTTGAAGGCGGCGCGCGCCAGATTGAGTGTACGATCAATGGCTTGGGTGAACGCGCAGGCAACACCGCCCTTGAGGAGGTCGTCATGGCCCTGAAGGTGCGCGGCGATATTATGCCCTACACCACCGGGATTGAGACGACAAAACTGATGGCGATTTCGCGCCGCGTGGCTTCTGTTTCCGGGTTCCCGGTGCAGTTCAACAAGGCGATCGTCGGCAAGAACGCTTTTGCGCACGAAAGCGGTATCCACCAGGACGGGATGCTCAAGAACGCAGAGACGTTTGAGATCATGCGCCCCGAAGACGTGGGTCTGTCTGAGACGAACCTCGTGATGGGCAAACACTCCGGCCGGGCCGCGCTGCGGTCCAAGCTGGGTGAGTTGGGCTATGAGCTGGCCGACAACCAACTGGCCGACGTGTTTGTGCGGTTCAAGGCGTTGGCTGACCGCAAAAAGGAAATCTACGACGACGACCTCATCGCGCTGATGCAAGACGAGGAGCGTTCCGGCGAGGACCGCATCAAGGTCGAGTATCTGCGTGTCGTGTGCGGCACCGAAGGCCCACAAGAGGCAACACTGCGCTTGGTCATCGACGGCGAGAGCGTTTCCGCAGATGCGACTGGTGATGGCCCCGTGGATGCGGCGTTTAACGCGGTCAAAGCCTTGGTCGCGCACTCGGCCCGGCTGCAATTGTACCAAGTGTCCGCAGTGACCGAAGGGACCGACGCGCAGGCCACTGTAACCGTGCGGATGGAAGAAGAGGGCCGGATCGTTTCGGGCCAATCGGCAGATACAGATACGGTGGTGGCTTCGGTCCGGGCCTATGTCAACGCCCTCAATCGGCTAATGATGCGGCGCGAAAAATCCGGCTCTGACGCGCGGGAAATCCGCTACACGGACGCCGCTGGCTAGGCGTGTTGAGCGATCAAAAGAGCATTTGATCCTAAATCAGGTGCTCTTTTACCATTTTTGGCTCAAAATGGGGAAACAGTTACTCCGGACTTGATTATCGCCGCTCTCTGTGGCCTGTTAATACTAATTTAACAGTATTTAATAAATTAGTGTTTAATGGAGGTCGCCGTGCACGACGGTTCTTTTGATGTCTCACCATCCGAATTTTATTTTTTTGATCGCCAAAAGATGATGGAAAAGGCGGACAGCTTGCATGAGCAGTTCGCGAACGCCGAACCATTTCCTCACGTAGTCATCGACGATTTCTTTCCTGAGAACGTCGCGCTGCGTCTCGGACAGGACTTCCCTGGTATCGAAGATATCAACTGGAAGTTTGAAGGTCCCGGCGACAGTCTGCATTCTGGCAGCAAACACATCGAGAAAGTCGCGACGTCGAATGAGGAGCATTTCCCCCCCTTCATTCGGCAAATGATGATGCAGTTTCAATCAGGAATTTTCTGTGGTTTCCTGGATCGCCTCACTGGGTTTAAGCATCTAGCGCCTGACCCGAACCATCATGGGTGCGGGTTACACTCTACTGGTAACGGGGGGCGCCTGATGCTGCACATCGATGCGTCACGCCACCCGAATAAAGACCTAAACCAGTTGATCAATATGATCTATTATTGCTCCCCCGACTGGAAGCTAGAGTATGGAGGCGGGCTTGAGCTTTGGAATGAGGACGCAACCCAGTGCGTCAAGAAAGTCGAACCCTTATTCAATCGGATGGTGATCTTTTATACTGCTGGCAAGAGCTGGCATGGTCACCCAAACCCTATCCAATGCCCTCAGCATATGCGCCGCAATTCACTCGCGTTATACTACTACACAACAGATCAAGGCATTTCGGACCTAAACTATGTGAACTATGTGCAGTGGAAAGGCGTAACAGCACATGACAAGATGAACACCCGTCACCGTATCAAAGCAGCTATTCGCGACAGCCTCCCTGAGACGACTGTCAACAAGATCGCTTCGACAGTGCGGAAACTGGGCTTCAATAAAAAGTAGTATGAGCTTGTTTGGTTGGTTTAAGCGCGATCCGATACCCTCTCGTCGAGCCCCTATAGCGTCTCCCTGCGTAAATATCTGCACGCTGCACCCGTCTGGCCCTATCTGCATCGGGTGCAAGCGCACTGCTGCCGAAATTGCACAATGGGAAGAATTGACAGCCGCCAAACGCGCCGAAATTCTCGCTAAGTTGCCCGCGCGAGAGCTGCCCATAACCACCTAAGGACCGGCAAGCGTCCTCCCTTTGCTCCTAAAAGGCGAAATATGGCCGACAAATTGAGGATCGGCCTTTACCCTTTCTTCGTGCGAAGCCATTAACTGTAACCAGAGCGGGTCACATCGACCTGCATTGGCGATTTCACCGGGGATAAAAAAAAATGGCATTCGGGTTCGGGGGTTTGTTCTCCTCAGACATGGCAATCGACCTTGGGACAGCCAACACGTTGGTCTACGTCAAGGGCAAGGGCGTGGTGTTGAGCGAGCCTTCGGTTGTCGCGTACCACACCAAAGGTGGCCGCAAAGAAGTCCTGGCCGTTGGCGAAGACGCCAAATTGATGCTGGGCCGCACGCCCGGCTCCGTTGAGGCGATCCGCCCCATGCGCGACGGTGTCATCGCAGACTTCGACACCGCCGAGGAAATGATCAAGCATTTCATCCGCAAGGTCCACAAACGTACAACCTTTACCAAACCCAAGATCATCGTCTGTGTGCCCCATGGCGCGACACCGGTTGAGAAACGCGCCATTCGCCAGTCTGTTCTGGGAGCTGGCGCACGCAAAGCCGGCCTAATCGCCGAACCGATTGCCGCCGCGATTGGTGCTGGCATGCCAATTACGGACCCCACGGGATCTATGGTCGTGGACATTGGCGGCGGGACCACTGAGGTTGCCGTTCTGTCGCTCGGCGATATCGTTTACGCACGCTCCGTGCGTGTGGGTGGCGATCGGATGGATGAAGCGGTGATCGCGTATTTGCGGCGTCATCAGAACCTTTTGGTCGGTGAAGCCACGGCAGAGCGGATCAAGACCTCGATCGGGACAGCGCGGATGCCTGATGACGGGCGTGGCGCCTCCATGACGATCCGGGGTCGGGACCTGTTGAACGGTGTGCCCAAAGAAACCGAGATCACGCAGGCACAAGTGTGTGAGGCGTTGGCCGAACCGGTGCAGCAAATTTGCGAAGCGGTGATGCAAGCGTTGGAAAGCACGCCGCCCGATTTAGCGGCGGATATCGTGGACCGCGGTGTGATGCTGACGGGGGGTGGCGCGCTTTTGGGTGAGCTGGATCTGGCGCTGCGTGAGCAGACAGGGCTGGCCATCTCGGTGGCGGACGAGTCGCTCAACTGTGTAGCTTTGGGCACTGGCAAGGCGCTTGAATACGAAAAGCTCCTGCGCCACGTTATCGACTACGACAGCTAAATCCGGCTGCAACGTTAACCTCGCCCAAGCGGAGACCCGATGGCCCGCAACTCTGACACAGAGTTTTACCAACGCCCTGTGCGTCGCCTCATTCTGGGGCTGATGGTCTTTGTGCTGGTGGCGATCGTGCTATTGTGGCGGATCGATAATCCGCGTGCTGAACGCATCCGCTCTATGCTGGTGGATGCGGTGGTCCCGAACGTTGAATGGGCCATGGTGCCTGTGACCAAGCTGAGCCGTCTGGTGCAAGATTTTGAGGGCTACACCCGCGTTTATGAACAGAACCAAGACCTGCGCCGTGAGTTGCAGCAAATGAAGGCCTGGCGGGAGGCCGCCCTTCAGCTAGAGCAGGAAAACGCGCGACTTTTGGATCTAAATAAGGTGCGGCTATCGCCGGAGTTGACGTTTGTCACTGGGGTCGTGCTGACAGACAGTGGCAGCCCTTTTCGCCGGTCTGTGCTGCTGAACATCGGCGCGAATGACGGCATTCGCGATGGATGGGCCGCGGTGGACGGGTTGGGCGTTGTGGGCCGGATTGCCGGCGTGGGCGACAACACCGCACGCGTGATCCTTGTAACCGACCCAGTCAGCCGCATTCCCGTGACGATCCAACCATCGGGCAAGCAAGCGATTTTGACCGGGGATACCACTGCAGCCCCCCTGATCGAATTTCTAGAACGCACGACCGAAGTGCGCCCCGGTGACCGGGTTGTGACATCAGGTGATGGCGGCGTATTTCCCGCCGATCTGTTGGTCGGGCAAATGGCCCAAGGCCCAGACCAACGCTGGCGCGTCCAGCTGTCAGCAGATGCGGAGCGGCTAGAATTTTTGCGTGTGCTGCGCGCACGGCCGGTGCCCGCGCTCGACACGATGGGTGGGCTCATCGCGCCCGTGCGCCCTCCGGTCCAAGGCCCACAATTGCCACCAGACCCGGAGGGCTAAGCATGGCCCCCTATGCCGTTTGGAAACAACGCACTTTACTCGTGGGCCTTCTGAGCCTGATCATTTTCACCAGCCTTTTGCCCCTTGGCCCTATGTTCGGCAGCATTCCCGGCCCGGATCTATCAATGTGTTTGCTGTTCGCGTTTGTGTTGCGCCGCCCGGACTACGTGCCCCTTGGGCTCGTGTTGGTAATGGTGTTTGTGGCAGATGCACTGTTGATGCGGCCCCTTGGATTGTGGACCCTGATCATGCTGGTCGCGACGGAATTCTTGCGCCGCAGCGTGGTCCAGACAGAGGCTCTTACCCCCGCAGAGGAGTTCGGCCAGATCCTGCCGGTTATGCTGGCGTGTTTCATCGCCGAACGCCTTATCCTATTGGCGCTATTGGCAGAGCCGCCCGTTTTTTTCAGCCAAGTCGTCCACGTTGGGATGACACTTGTGTTTTACCCGATTATCGTTCTGTTCACCCACAGCGTGCTAGGCGTCCGACGCCTGCAACCCGGCGAAGTTGACACTTTGGGAGGGCGCGCATGAAGCGCAATGTCAAAGACAGTGAAGACAGCCTGCGGCGCATCACACGGCGCGCCGCGATTGTGGGCGGCGTAAAGCTGGCGTTTATTGGGTTGCTTGCGGGGCGTATGCGTCAGCTACAGGTCGAGGATGCGGATCAATATCGCCTTTTGGCCGAGGAAAACCGGATCAACGTGCGCCTGCTCGCGCCGGCGCGGGGATTGATGTTTGACCGCAATGGCACCCTTTTGGCGGACAATGCGCAAAACTACTCTGTTACAATTGTGCGCGAAGACACGGATGACGTTGAAGCGACAATCGAACAATTGCGCGCCTTGATCCCACTGGATGAGGGGCAATTGCAGCGAGCATTGCGCGAAATGCGCCGTCGGTCGCCCTTTGTGCCTGTGACGCTGGCGGATGGTTTGACGTGGAAAGAATTCTCGATCGTTGCGGTGAATACCCCGGCGTTGCCCGGTCTTTACCCCGAAGTGGGCCTGCTGCGCCGCTATCCTCTTGGTGCGGATTTCGCCCATACCGTCGGCTACGTGGGCCGCGTGACGGAGCGAGATCTGGCCAACCAAGAAGACCGCGACCCGCTGCTACAAATGCCCCAGTTCAAGATCGGCAAGTTCGGAGCAGAGGCCAAGCTAGAGGACATTTTGCGCGGCAAAGCCGGATCCCGCCGTATCGAGGTCAACGCCTTGGGTCGCGTGATGCGTGAGTTGGGACGCGAGGAAGGTCAGCGCGGCGCAAGCGTGCAGATGACCATGGACGCCAACTTACAAAACTATGTCCAAGCCCGGCTGGGTAACGAAAGCGCCAGCGCCGTTGTGATGGATGTGGAGACAGGCGACTTGGTCGCCGCCGTGTCCTCGCCCAGTTATGACCCCAACAAGTTCGTCGATGGCATCAGCCAAAGCGATTTTGATTTGTTGCGCGACAATGATCACCGCCCCCTGCACAACAAGATCGCTCAGGGTCTGTATCCACCGGGTTCGACCTTTAAGATGGTCACCCTTTTGGCCGCCCTTGAGGCCGGTTTGATCACGCCCGAGGAACGCATACAATGTAACGGCGTGCTACGCGTGGGCGGCAGGCGGGCGCACTGCTGGAAACGTGCAGGACATGGGCCCGTTGACCTGAAAAAATCCCTCGTGGAGAGTTGTGATGTCTATTACTACGACATCTCAATGCGGGTCGGGATTGAGAAAATCGCAGAAATGGCGCGCAAGTTGGGCCTGGGCGTGGCGCATGACGTGGATATGACCTCCATCTCAAGCGGGCTGATCCCAAACAAAGACTGGAAATTCGCCAACCGCGGCGAAGAATGGGTGATCGGTGACACGGTCAACGCCTCAATCGGTCAGGGCTTTGTGCTGTCATCGCCACTCCAACTGGCGGTTATGACCGCGCGGCTGGCCACGGGGCGCACGATCATGCCCCGCATGGTGAAATCCATCGATGGCGTTGAGCAGCCGATCGAAAACGGCCCCGACATGGGGCTGAACCCGCTTCACCTACGGTGGGTGCGTGAGGCGATGTATGACGTCAACAATGGCCGCCGCGGGACCGCGCGCGCAAGCCGCATCATGACTGAGGAACACAAGTGGGCCGGCAAGACCGGTACCAGCCAAGTCCGTAACATCACCCCGGCCGAACGCGCGCGCGGCGTGTTCCGCAACGCCGACCTGCCATGGAACCGGCGCGACCACGCCTTGTATGTAGGCTTTGCACCCTTTGACGCCCCGAAATACGCGATTTCAGTGGTGGTCGAGCATGGCGGTGGCGGATCATCTGCGGCTGCTCCCGTGGCGCGGGACATCATGTTGCAGGCATTGCATGGCGGGCTTCCGCCATTGGATGCCTACCCCTCCGATCAGCAGCGCGAAATTGAAGAAATGCAAAACGCGCTGCCGCTGCGTCCGACAGGTCCAAGCTCATCGGGGCGGACCCGGGCGTGAGTTATCTGGAGTACAATGTCGCGCAGGTCCCATCGGGTCTGCGCAAAGTGCTGCACCTGAACTGGGCGCTGGTCGTGTTGATTGCGGCCGTTGTGGCAATTGGTGTGATGCAGCTGTACTCCGTAGCCGGGGGGTCTTGGAGCCCATGGGCCGAGCCGCAACTTAAACGATTTGGTCTAGGTCTTGCGGCAATGTTTATCGTCGCGATGATCCCCATCTGGCTTTGGCGCAATCTGTCTGCGCTGTTGTTCGCGATCTCAATCGCGCTGCTTTTGGCGGTGGAATTCGTGGGGGTCGTGGGCATGGGCGCGCAGCGGTGGATCGACCTTGGGTTCATGCGACTGCAACCATCCGAGCTTACGAAGATTACGTTGGTCATGATGTTGGCAGCCTATTACGACTGGCTTCCGGCCGAAAAAGCCTCACGGCCGATTTGGGTCATGATCCCAGTGGCTCTGATCCTGCTGCCGGTCATGCTTACGCTTATGCAGCCCGACCTTGGTACCGCGATTTTGCTGCTGGCCGGCGGCGGGGCGATGATGTTTTTCGCGGGCGTCCACTGGGCCTATTTTGCGACGGTGATCGCGGCCGGCGTGGGACTGGTGACTGCGGTTCTACAATCCAAAGGCACCAGTTGGCAGATCCTGAAGGACTACCAATATCGCCGGATCGACACCTTTCTTGACCCCGAAACCGACCCTTTGGGCGCAGGCTATCACATCACTCAATCCAAGATTGCGCTTGGTTCTGGTGGGTGGACCGGGCGTGGCTATATGCAAGGCACGCAATCACGGCTGAATTTTCTGCCCGAAAAGCACACGGATTTTATCTTTACCACGCTGGCTGAAGAGTTCGGCTTTATCGGCGCGCTGTCCCTGCTGACGCTTTATACGCTGATCATCGTATTCTGCGTCATCTCAGCGTTACGCAACCGAGACCGGTTTTCGTCTCTTGTGACACTCGGCATCGCGGTGACGTTCTTTTTGTTCTTTGCGGTAAATATGTCGATGGTCATGGGCTTGGCTCCGGTCGTCGGCGTGCCTTTGCCACTTGTCAGTTATGGCGGCTCCGCCATGCTGGTTCTTATGGTCGGCTTTGGGGTCGTCCAATCCGCACATATCCATCGACCAAGGACCCGTAATGGTTAATATTCTCTTTGCTGACCGCCCTGAAATGTGGTCGGACTACGCCCCCCATTTGCGCCGAGCCCTAGATGCTGAGGGCCTGACGGATGCCGTCATCGCGCCCGAAATGACCCCGCAAGACGTAGATTACATCGTTTATGCCCCCTCCAGCTTTGTCCAAGATTTTCGGCCCTATACGCGGTTAAAAGGGGTCATGAACCTATGGGCAGGCGTCGAGGATGTCATCGGGAACAAGACGCTAACCGCGCCTTTGATGCGCATGGTCGATCCAGGGTTAACCGATGGCATGGTGCAATGGGTGCTGGCCCACACGCTCCGGCACCACATGGACATCGATACCCATATCCACGGCCAAGACGGTCAGTGGCGGTCTGGCCGGGCGATGACCCCGCTGATGTCCCGGCGCAAGGTGGGCATTTTGGGCTTGGGTGAATTGGGCGGGGCCTGCGGCGCAGCCCTCGCGGGGCTCGGCTTTCAGGTTATGGGCTGGAGCCGGTCCGCCAAAAACGTGCCCGGTGTGACCAACTACACAGGAGAGGAAGGCTTGAACGAGGTTTTGAGCCACTCTGAAATCCTCATCCTTCTGACGCCTCTGACCTCCAAAACCGAAAATCTGTTAAACGCCGAACGGCTCAGCCTATTGCCCAAAGGGGCCTATGTGCTGAACCCGGGGCGTGGCGGGTTGATCGATGATAAAGCCCTTCTGGCGGCTCTGGACAGTGGTGCAATTGCGCACGCCACGCTTGATACCTTCCGGGTCGAGCCCTTGCCACCAGAGCACGCGTATTGGCGTCACCCCCGCGTGACCGTCACGCCGCACATCGCAAGCGAGACTCGTTCCGATACTGCATCAGAGCAGATCGCAGCCAATATCGCACGAAATGAGCGCGGCGAGCCGTTTCTACACGTTGTGGACAGAACAGACCTTTGACGTAGATTCGCCGCGTGTTGGCCCCGGCTTGCACGCTTGTGCCTTGGATAGGGTCAAACTGTTGCACGCCTGTGGCCGATTGGGCATGGGCGGCGCGACAGTGATTACCATAAGCGCGCATTGTGATCGAAACCTATTGTTTCTTTGACAGAACTTGAGAAAATAACGCGCTAAAGGCGATACTAGGGACACAACGGTGGGGGCCGTCACGCTGAAAGCCTGCCATGAATTCCGTCTTCAGGTCCTCCACATCTATACGCCCCTCACAGAAGGAAGCGGCAGGTAGACCTCGCGCCTCATTCGATCTGTCTTGGCTAAATGCACAAGGGCACCCCGAATGGGAAACCCGGATGCTACCTGTATCAGAAGTGATAGAGGCGGCTGTCTCCAGTCTGGCAAGAGGCACCCTGCTCAATACGCCTGAAGGCCAGATCGCGATTGAAGATTTGATCCCCGGCATGATGGTCAACACAGCTTTTGGCCCGCCGGCAAAGGTGCAATGGATCGGCTCTCATTGCTATGCAGAGGGCGCAGGACCCAGCACCCAGACGCGCGCTCCACTATACCGCGTCAGCGCCGAAGCCTTTGGTCATAATGCTCCTACCCATGATTTGATGCTGGCCCATGCCGCTGCGGTGCTATTGCGTACACCCGCGTGCCGCAAGCTGGTCGGTCAAGACATGGGCTTTGCGCCGATCACCGCCTTTGAGGATAGCTACAACGTCACCCGCATTTTGCCCGCCAGTGAGGTGACCGTCTACAACTTGGCGGTGCACAGCCATGAGGCCGTCATTGCAAACGGTCTGCCCATCGAGAGCTTCCACCCCTGCCGCAACGCGCATCATCTGCTGAACCAAGACAGCCTGCGTGAACTGGCGCGGCTGTTCCCGCACCTCAGTGCACGCAACGGATTTGGACCGCAGCGCATCGCACATCTATCTGTGTCAGAAGCTCGTAATCTTGAGGTCTTTTAGCGTGTCGTGTGCTTAGGCTATTTGCTCAAGCCGCTGTTCTAGTACGTCGAACGGAACGCCCGGCTCATCCTTGGCCCCACGGATTACCAGTGAGGTTTTGACGCTCGCCACATTTTCTGCAGATGTCAGCTGCCCAGTCAAAAAGCTTTGAAAGCTCGACAAATCCGGTGCCACGCATTTCAGGATAAAATCGATCTCACCGTTCAGCATATGACACTCACGCACCAGTGGCCAATCGGCACATTTTGCCTCAAACGCGCTCAGGTCTGTTTCGGCCTGCGAATGCAGCCCTACCATGGCGAACACCTGCACCTCAAAACCCAGCGCGCGCGCGTCCACGTCGGCATGAAAACCACGGATGTAACCCGCTTCCTCAAGGCTACGAACACGACGCAAACAGGGGGGCGCACTGATGCCCACACGCTTGGCCAACTCGACATTGGTCATGCGCCCGTCGGCCTGAAGCTCTGCTAGAATCATTCTATCGATTGGATCTAATTTTGATATAGCCACGGTCCGGTGTCCTCCACGCCTCGATTTTCATATCTTACATTGCGCACCAGACATGCGCAACAATGTTTCACTTCAGCGCAAGAAATGCGAAGCTCTAATCGAGGCCTTCCATCCCTCGCTCGCGCCGCTTATATCGGGCTGCCAGCGTATTTTCAGGAGGCCGCGCGCCGATGTCCGACACCTCGCCCCAAACCCGCCACACCCGCGTTTTAATCATCGGCTCAGGCCCCGCAGGCTACACGGCGGCCGTTTACGCCTCGCGCGCGATGTTAGAGCCTGTGTTGATACAAGGCATCCAACCCGGCGGGCAGCTGACCATCACGACCGAGGTGGAAAATTGGCCCGGCGAGACCGAAATTCAAGGCCCTGACTTGATGGTGAATATGGAGGCCCACGCCCGCGCTGTTGGCACCGAAATCATTGCCGACTACATCGCGAGCATTGACCTGTCCAAGCGCCCATTCACCGCCCAATCCGACAGCGGCACGATCTATACTGCCGATGCTGTGATCCTGTGCACTGGCGCTCAAGCCAAGTGGCTAGGCCTGCCCTCCGAAGAGAAATTCAAGGGATTTGGCGTTTCGGCCTGCGCCACCTGCGACGGCTTTTTCTATCGCGGCCAAGAGGTTGTGGTCATCGGCGGCGGGAACACCGCCGTTGAGGAAGCTCTGTTTCTTACGAACTTCGCATCCAAGGTGACGCTGATCCACCGTCGCGACACGCTGCGTTCCGAGAAAATCCTGCAAGACCGACTGTTCAAGAACCCAAAAGTCGAGGTTCTTTGGAACCACTCGGTTGATGAAGTCATCGGATCTGAGACGCCTCTCGGCGTTGAGGGCGTGAAAGCTCGCCATGTGGGCACCGGTGAGGTAACCGAAGTGCCTTGCAAAGGCTTCTTTGTCGCCATCGGCCATGCGCCAGCGTCCGAACTGGTCAAAGATCAGCTCGAGACACACATGGGCGGGTACGTCGTCACCAAACCCGACAGCACAGCGACCTCAATCCCAGGCGTATTTGCGGCAGGTGATCTGACAGACCACATCTATCGCCAAGCCGTCACCAGCGCCGGAATGGGCTGCATGGCCGCTCTTGAGGCGGAGAAGTTCTTGGCAGAAGAAGAGAGCTAGAGATTCTTTTATGACCGCACCCATTCGGGGGCAAATCCGCACAGACATTCCGGCCGCATCAATCGTTTAGAAGGCGCCGGATTTCGCCAAGGAAGTGAACGATGATCGCTTTGCCCATAGGCGTCTTGTCTGCGTAGACGCTGATGTGCTTTTGGTGAATAGCCGTGAAAGCTACCCTTTACCTACGCTGCTTCCGAATTGCAGGACTGCCCATCTTACCCTCGAAGTAGTATCTCGCCCTTGAAAAGGACGGAGGGCTACCCAAGAAGGCTTACCCTCAGATTGCATTGTTCCGATTGATATTTACAATCCAGAAGCAGCGATCGATCTCATGATGAAAGCCATCAAGGAAGACCTCTGATGCAAACGGCGCGAAGCGATTTCTGAGGCGCGAGTCTGGCCTATCCCGAACTGAGGGCGCCCCTTTTCCCAAAGCCCTGCGAAACGATACCAAACCCAAGAAAATTGCCGCATTGATGTCGATTTCTCTTTGAGTTTTGAAAAGTCTATGAAATGCGTTCACCATTGAACACATTTCATAGAGTCCATTTTGACAACCCCTTTTCAAAATATGCATGCTGACGACGATCTACGTTTTCGCCTTCTGCGACAACTTGATGTTGCGCCCGGACAATCGCAGCGAACGACGGCTGAAGCGTTGGGCATCTCGCTTGGGCGGCTCAACACCCTGCTCCGCGCCCTGAGCGCAGAGGATTTGATCACTATTTCTGATAGACCCGGCCCCGACAAACGGGCCCGGTTCAACTACACCCTCACGACCAAAGGCGCAGCGACCAAAGCGCGCCTTGCGGATCACTTCCTAGCGCGCAAGCGCGCCGAATATCACGCTCTGCATGTCGAACTATCCGGCTCCGGCAGCAGCTTTCTTCCTCCTCTCAATAGGACATTTCCAATGAATTCCAATCTGACCCCGATTCAAGAACTGTATGTTAGCCAAGACAGCGCGCAGAAACTGAAAGTAGATGCCGGAGACCTGCCCAGTTGGGACCTGACCCCGCGCCAGATTTGCGATCTTGAGCTATTGATGAACGGCGGCTTCAGCCCGCTCAAAGGGTTTCTGAGCCAAGAAGATTACACCTCCGTCGTGGAAAATATGCGCCTAGCGGATGGAACACTTTGGCCCATGCCGATCACCCTAGATGTGTCCGAGGCATTTGCCGAAGGCATTGAGGCTGGGCAAGACATTGCCCTGCGCGACCAAGAAGGCGTGATCCTTGCGATCCTTTCGATTTCAGATGCGTATCGACCCAACAAAGCCCGTGAAGCAGAGATGGTTTTTGGCGCAGACGATCTGGCCCACCCGGCAGTCAACTATCTGCACAACACGGCGGGGCCCGTCTATTTGGGCGGCGCAATCACGGGCATTCAACCGCCCACTCACTACGATTTCCGCGCACGCCGCGACACACCCAACGAAATGCGCGCATACTTCCGCAAGCTGGGCTGGCGCCGCATCGTTGCCTTCCAAACGCGCAACCCATTACACCGCGCCCACCAAGAATTGACGTTCCGCGCGGCTCGTGAGGCGCAAGCAAACCTGCTGCTGCACCCCGTTGTTGGGATGACCAAACCCGGCGATGTGGATCACTTCACGCGCGTACGCTGCTATGAGGCGGTGCTGGACAAGTACCCGCAAGCGACCACATCCATGAGCCTTTTGAACCTTGCAATGCGCATGGCCGGCCCGCGCGAAGCGGTGTGGCACGGGCTGATCCGCGCCAACCACGGCTGCACGCACTTTATCGTTGGACGCGACCACGCAGGCCCAGGCAAAAACTCAGCCGGCGAAGATTTCTACGGCCCCTATGATGCGCAGGACCTATTCCGCGCCCATCAAGAAGAAATGGGCATCGAAATGGTCGACTTTAAGCACATGGTCTATGTGCAAGAGCGCGCCCAGTATGAACCCAGCGATGAGATCACCGACAAAGATGATGTAACCATCCTCAATATCTCGGGCACGGAACTGCGTCGCCGCCTGCGTGAAGGCCTTGAGATCCCAGAATGGTTCTCATTCCCTGAGGTTGTGAATGAATTGCGTCGCACATCACCACCCCGATCGCAGCAGGGCTTCACCGTGTTCTTCACCGGGCTTTCCGGCTCGGGCAAATCCACCATTGCCAACGCCATGATGGTCAAGCTGATGGAAATGGGCGGGCGCCCCGTGACGTTGCTAGATGGGGATATCGTACGCAAGAACCTGTCCTCGGAACTGGGTTTCAGCAAAGAACACCGAGATCTGAACATTCGCCGTATCGGTTATGTCGCAAGCGAAATCACCAAGAACGGCGGGATCGCGATCTGTGCGCCCATCGCACCCTACACCGCCACCCGGCGCGCCGTGCGCGAGGATATCGAACAGTTCGGTGCCTTTGTTGAAGTCCACGTCGCCACCGCACTAGCGGAATGTGAACGGCGGGATCGCAAGGGTCTGTATAAGCTGGCGCGGGAGGGCAAGATCAAGGAATTCACTGGGATCTCCGATCCCTATGAGGCACCCACCGCAGCCGAGTTGGTGGTCGATACTGAAGGGTACGAAGTGGACAATTGCGCCCAACAAGTTCTGCTTAAGCTGGAAAGCATGGGGTTGATCTCAGCCAAATAGGCTGCGCGCCCCAATCCCCAAAGACAGGCTATGGCGGGGACACCCCCGCCATACATCGATTTAGTGCACGCTCACCGGCGTAAGGTCATTCTGGCGAGCCAGTACAAATGCCAGTTTGCGGTCCCGAACCAACGCCAACTGCTGACCGTTGGGACGGTGCAAGGCATAGAGCGTCTCTACATCACCCGCTTCGGCACGCACAGCTTCGGGCAAATCCGCCACCTCAACCGGGCGGACGTATACCAGCGGCGCGTCACCCTCAGGGGCCTTAATGTCAAAATTCTCTGTCATATCCTTACCCTTTCTTGATCTTGATCGTTTGAACAACGGTCTCTGGCACCGAACGTTTCATATCCACGTGCAGCAACCCGTTCTCCATCGCGGCACCCGCAACTTCGACACCATCCGCCAACACGAATGATCGCTGGAATTGACGCGCCGCAATGCCACGGTGCAAAAACACGCGCCCCTCACTGTCGTCGGTCGAGCGCCCACGGATCACCCGCTGTTTGTCCTCAAGAGTGATCGACAGATCCTCTTCGGCAAAGCCAGCCACAGCCAACGTGATCCGAAATGCATTGTCGGACGTTTGTTCGATATTATAGGGCGGATATCCGTCGTTGCCGGATTTCGCGGTCCGCTCCACCAGCCGCTCTAGCTCATCAAAACCGAGCAAAAACGGATGAGTAGCCAAGGTAAGTTTCGTCATCAGGTAACCCTTCGAGAAGCGATTAACGCACGCAAAGGCCCGACACGCGGCACCCTGCGCATAGAATTAATATGGGATTGCATCGTCTTTGATGCAATGCCCCTTTGCTTGAGACCTAAAATGACGCTAAGAAAAGCTTTCACGTCACGTGACCTTGATGCCGATAGCTGCCACCCATGACGCCACAGCCTGACAAGATGACCCACGAAGAGGTCCTGCGTGTAAAACTAGAAGTTTTGCGCCGCGAGCATCGTGACCTTGATGTAGCCATTGACGCGTTAGGTGGGCAGGCCACGGCCGATCAGCTAACGCTCCGCCGGCTCAAGAAACAAAAGCTCCACCTAAAAGACCAGATCGCACGGGTCGAGGACGAGCTTACCCCCGATATTATCGCATAAAAGGACGGCGAAAATGACTACACCGCCTGTCGGTATCATCATGGGCAGCCAATCGGATTGGCCCACGATGAAGGAAGCCGCTTCTGTTTTGGATGATCTTGGCATCGCTTATGAGGCCCGCATTGTGTCGGCGCATCGCACGCCTGATCGTTTGTGGGACTATGGCCGCGAGGCTGTTGGCCGTGGCCTTCAGGTTATTATCGCTGGTGCCGGCGGGGCCGCGCATTTGCCCGGTATGATGGCGTCCAAAACGCGGGTCCCGGTGATCGGCGTACCGGTCCAGACCAAGGCGCTATCGGGGGTGGATAGCCTCTATTCTATCGTACAGATGCCCAAGGGCTATCCGGTGGCAACCATGGCAATCGGCGCGGCTGGTGCAGCCAACGCGGGCCTGATGGCAGCGGGCATTCTGGCGCTTCAAGACCCAGCATTGGCAGAACGGTTGGATGGGTGGCGCGCGGCACTTTCCGCATCAATCCCGCAGGAGCCGACCGATGAGTGATGCCCTCCCCGCTGGTAGCGTAATTGGTATTTTGGGCGGCGGGCAGTTGGGACGCATGCTGTCGGTTGCAGCCTCACGCCTGGGCTATCGGTGCCATATCTTTGAACCCGGTGCGCAGCCCCCTGCGGGCCATGTGGCCGAGCAGGTCACGACAGCCCCCTATGATGATCACGCCGCACTGCGCGCCTTTGCCGATGCCGTGGATGTCATTACCTATGAGTTCGAGAATATCCCAACAGCAGCACTGGATTTGTTGGAAACGCTCAAACCCATCCGGCCCGGACGTGCGGCACTTGCGGCGTCTCAGGACCGTTTGACAGAAAAGACATTCCTTCAAGAATTAGGCCTGCAAACTGCCCCGTTTGCAGATGTCAGCGATGCGGCGAGCCTTGATGCCGCGATTGCTGCGATCGGTGCGCCCGCGATCCTCAAGACCCGCACGTTGGGGTATGATGGTAAAGGTCAAGCGCGTCTCAAGACAGCGGATGATGCGGCCGATGCACTGGCGTCGATGGCCGGTGCACCAGCAATCCTTGAGGGATTTGTCGACTTCAGTCATGAGGTTTCGGTCATCGCGGCGCGAGGCCTTACTGGCGAAGTCGTCTGTTTTGACCCCGGCGAGAACGTCCACCGCGATGGCATTCTGCACACAACAACCGTTCCTGCCCGCCTCACCGGCAGCCAGCGAATGGACGCGGCACTGCTTGCGGGCAAAATTCTGACCTCGCTCGATTATGTTGGTGTTATGGGGGTTGAGCTGTTTGTGACCTCAGATGGGCTAATCGTGAACGAGATTGCCCCACGTGTGCACAACTCAGGTCACTGGACCCAAGCGGGCTGCGCTGTGGATCAGTTTGAGCAACACATTCGTGCGGTCGTCGGCCTGCCATTGGGCGATGGTCAGCGCCACGCCGATGTTGAAATGCTGAACCTGATCGGAGACGATGTCGCGGACTTGAAAGCGCAGATGCGCGCCACTCGCACTCAGGTCCACCTATACGGCAAGGCAGAGGCCAAGCCGGGCCGAAAAATGGGCCATGTGAACCGCATTATTGGCTAAAAGAAAAAGGGCACGCCCCGCAAAGGACGTGCCCGTGTTACTTCATAAAAATTACTTTTTACGAGCCGCCGCGCAACGGCACGACGCCCCTCGCTAAATTCCCTAAGCCCATGGATTTATTTTCCATGTCAGGGCCTCGGTGTGCCCCGAGCGGTCCTCACCGCCCGAAACGCTCTCCCTACAGGGGAGGGCTATGCGGTACTAAAATTCGTGTTTTTTGGTCCGCCTCGCAACACTTTTCGCGAAAGCGTACCTTATCGGCGACCCACTGTTTCGCAGCCAGCATTAACAAACGTTAACGACGGTTTTGTGTCAATACTGAAGAAAAATTGCCCAGCTACAGCCGAATCACCGAGATTAAGCGCCCATAGTCGGCCTCACCCTCATGGGTGGCCCGGCGATAGGAAAAGAACCGCGAGGGGTCTGAATAGGTGCAATGCTGCGTCCATTCCGCAGCCGCAACACCAAGCGCGCGCAGACGCGACAGCCCGTAACCCGGCAGATCAAAAAGGTACTTTTCCCCGGCCCCCTTGGCAAAGAACGTTGCGGCCTCAGGGGCCTGTTCCATAAAACGATCCAGAAATTCGGGGCCAACTTCGTAGGCAGACTGGCTGATCGATGGACCAATCGCGGCGCGGATATTGCCCGCCGTTGCGCCAAGGGCCTCCATTTTTGCGACGGTGGCTTCTAGCACGCCGCCAATGGCACCCTTCCACCCAGCATGGGCTGCTCCAATAACGCGTGCCTTCGGGTCATGAAATAGCACTGGCTGACAATCGGCTGTCAGGATCGACAGAGCAACGCCCGGTGTTGCAGTGACGATACCATCAGCTTCACCCAACGCACGGCCAGATCCAGTGACCGCCACGGCATCGCCAGAGTGAACCTGAAACACGCTTGCCAAGTCCGGCACGTCCATCGCCGCTGCCACCCGCGCACGGTTCAGCTTGACCGCGTCAGACATATCCGATGATCCGCTGCCGCAGTTCAGCCCCTGAAACACACCGGAGGATGCCCCGCCTTTGCGTGTGAAAAAACCATGCGGGACAGCGCCCAGCACTTCGGATTTAAGGATTTCGAGCCCCATCAAACGACCCCGCCCACTATACAAACCCCGGAGGAAACGGACCGCCCTTTGGTCCAAGGGCAATCGCTTTGAAAAGGTGACCCATTTCATCCGGATGGGTCAAGCGCCGGTGAGCCGCAATATGCGCATCTAGTGCAGCACCCGTTAAACTCTTGGCCAGCGTTTGCGCGCGGGACGTGATGCCCAAACGCTCTAACAGAATGCCTTGGGGAACCATCGCGCTCACCTGCTTTTGGGCCGCTTGTGCGATCGCCTCAAAATCGACATGCGCCGTCAGGTCGGCCGCACCGGGTGCCGCAAGGATCGGCTCTGGCGTGTGGGCGCGCAGAGCTTGGACCGTATCACCCAACGAGTGCCAATCACCATAATCCACAATGATCGCACAGCCGCCATTAGCCACGCGGGTCGCGACCTCGGCGATGATGCCTGGCAGCGCGGGGCATACCTCAACGATATCGCCGGGCTGGGTATCGCTGTGTCGGTTGGGTATCGCACCGGGCGCAGGGCGCAGCGTCAGTTGCAGCGCGCCGCCCGCATCAAGGCCCACACAAACTTCGGCCCAATCCACCTTTTGTCGCTGAAACTGGCGAACCGGCAGCGCATCAAAAAATTCATTGGCCAATAGAAACAGCGGTGCATCCGCAGGGATTTGATCGACGCTGTCGACCCAGCGGGCATCCGGCACGCGCGTCGCCTGTGCGCGGCGCAATACCTCAGATGCCTCAACAAAGACAACTTGCGCTGCTTCAACAAAGCCGGGCACAGCCCGCCCCACACGCAACACATCCGCCATCAAGGTGCCACGTCCGGGACCAAGCTCCGCGAGGATAAATCGCGAAGGCTGCCCCTGATCCATCCAAGCCTGCGCCATGGACAGGCCAAGCATTTCGCCAAACATCTGACTGATTTCAGGCGCAGTCGTAAAATCACCCGCCGCACCAAACGGGTCACGCGTTGTGTAGTAGCCATGGGTCGGGTGCAGTAGGCATTCGGCCATATAGCTCGACATCGGGATAGGGCCGTCCGCACGGATGCGCGCGGCGAGGATATGGGTCAGGGGCGTGCTCATCGCCGCGCCGCCCACTTTGCAAGGGATACCCCGATCAGCAACATCGGTATCGACAACAGCTGCCCCATCGTAAGCCCCAAAAACACATGCCCCAGTGGATTATCCGGCGTGATGAACTGCGCATCAGGTTGGCGGAACCCTTCGACAATGACCCGGGCGGCCCCATAGCCAGCCACGAACAGCCCCATGATCAAGCCGGGTTTATGAAAACCCCGCAGCCGCAGCGCCACAAAAACAAGCAGGGCGAACAGGGCAAACCCCTCAAGCCCCGCTTGGTACAGTTGCGACGGATGGCGGACACAAGGCTCGCCACAGGATTGGGCCGCCGCACCCGGAAAAATCACACCCCATGCGACCACGGTCGGTCGGCCCCATAGCTCGGCATTAATAAAGTTCGCAAGCCGCCCCAGCATCAGCCCAATAGGCACCGAAATCGCGATCAGATCGCCTGTACTCAGCCACGGCAAACCATTGCGACGGACAAATATAATAGCCGCGACAACCACACCAAGGAAGCCGCCATGAAACGCCATCCCCCCCTGCCAAACCATCAGGATTTCAGCCGGATGGGCAAGGTAGTAGGCAGGCTGGTAGAACAGCACAAACCCGAGCCGCCCCCCAAGAACCACCCCCAGAACCGCCCACGTCATGAAATCTTCGACTTGCGCAGACGTCATAGGCGCCTGACCCGCAGGCCACAGCCCCGGCCGCTGTACCAGCCACCGTGCAAATGCCCACGCAAAACCCAGCCCAGCGATATACGCCAACGCATACCAGCGGAGCGAAAATTCAAACGTCCCCAGCGACAGCGTGAAAATCTCGGGCGAAAGGTTTGGGAAGGGAATAGCGTTTATCATAGTCGATGGATCAGCCGCCCGTCACCGGATGTCAACGGGTGCGACAGCAACAAGGTTGCGAGCCAGCCTCGCGCAGCCCATATAAGGAGCCAGCACATAGCCAAAAGGGGCCCCCATGCAAACGCGCAACAAAATCTTTGACGACCTTGGCCAATTGATGACGAACGCCATGGGCGTGGCTCAGGGCGCCAAGGATGAGGCTGAGACAGCGATGAAATCCTTGATGGACCGCTGGCTTGCGGATCGTGATTTCGTCACTCGCGAAGAATTCGATGCCGTGCGTACCATGGCGCAGAAAGCCCGCGAAGAGAACGCCGCTCTTTTGGCGCGCCTTGAGGCTTTGGAAAGCGATAATAACAAGTAGTAGCGGTCGGCTCTTCCATTTCCGCAAGAAGTGGTATCTGTTGACGTTATGGAAGGTTACGCTTTTGAATTTGCACAGGCGCAGCTGACGGCCTTGCCGTCAGGCGCACTTTGGTGGCACGGCCGCCAATGTTTAATTGTCTCGGATCTGCATTTGGGCAAGTCCGAACGTATTGCACGGCGCGGCGGCAGCCTGTTGCCGCCCTATGAAACCACAGACACCCTTACCCGGCTTGATCATGACATCATGACAACGGGCGCACGCATTGTGGTGTGTCTGGGGGATACCTTTGACGACATGGACTCAGAGCAGGCCCTGTCAGAGGAACATCGCACGTGGATTGAACGGCTGATGGCCGGGCGACGCTGGGTTTGGATTGCGGGCAACCACGACCCTGCCCCCCTCGAACTTGGCGGCACACATCTGGATGCCTTTTACGAGCCGCCCCTGATCTTTCGCCATATTGCGACAGGGGGCGCTCGGGGAGAGGTGTCGGGGCATTACCACCCCAAAGCGCGTGTAGCCTTGCAAGGTCGCAGCCTATCGCGGCCCTGTTTTCTACGGGATGAAATGCGCCTGATACTGCCAGCTTATGGCACGTATACGGGCGGGCTGCGGTCAAGCGATGCGGCACTTTCTACGATGATGGAGCCAAAGGCCACCGCCATCCTGACCGGCACACCGATGGTCGAAATTCCGATGCCGCGGGGCGCAGCACCTGCAGCGCCCCTGCGACATTCGCTAGCGCAACCGCGCTAGGCCGTCAGGCCTTCGGGCGCTGGCAGGCCATTGGCACGGCAGCACGCCGTCAACGTATTGGCCAGCAGGCACGCAATGGTCATTGGGCCGACACCACCGGGCACGGGCGTGATAGCACCCGCAACTTCAGCGCAGCTTTCGTAATGCACATCCCCCACAAGGCGCGTTTTTCCTTCGCCCTTTTCGGGGGCAGGAATGCGGTTGATACCCACGTCAATGACCGTCGCACCGGGTTTGATCCAATCACCTGGGACCATCTCAGCACGACCGACGGCTGCCACCACGATATCCGCGCGCTTGACCACCGCCGCCAAATCCTTTGTCCGCGAATGCGCGATGGTCACTGTGCAACTATCGCCCAGCAATAACTGCGCCATCGGCTTGCCCACAATGTTGGAGCGGCCCACCACAACAGCGTCCATACCGCTGAGCGAACCGTGATAGTCACGCAACATCATCAGGCATCCTAGCGGCGTGCAGGGGACCATCGCGTCTTGGCCCGTGCCCAGCAGCCCAACATTTGAGATGTGGAACCCATCGACATCCTTGGCCGGATCAATCGAGTTGATCACCAGATCAGAGTCAAGGTGATCGGGCAGTGGCAGCTGCACAAGGATGCCATGAATTTCGGCATCTGCGTTCAGCTCTGCGATCAGGCTGAGCAAGGTATCTTCGGGAGTATCAGCAGGCAGGCGATGCTCAACCGAGGTCATGCCGACCTCGACCGTCATTTTGCCTTTGGACTTTACGTAAACTTGGCTCGCAGGGTCTTCGCCCACCAGAACCACGGCAAGGCCCGGCTTGATCCCGTGATCCGCGCGCAATTGCGCCACGTGATCGGCCACTTGTCCGCGCACTTTGGCGGCAAACGCCTTTCCATCGATGATCTGCGCCATGTTAACGCCTCCTTAACATATTGTTTGCCAACACTCAGGTGTGCGGCGCTTTGTGGAAACCCATAGGGCGCGCTGCGCATCGCAGCCATGTGTCATATGACGCCATGGACCAAGAAACCGGGCGGATGGTCTGAGTACTGAGTAATCTTGTTGCCCGCCCGGTGTTGACCCTTGGATGGTTTATGCCCCTAGAACAGGCCTTCGATTTGGCCTGCCTCATTCAGGTGAATGGCTTCAGCGGAGGGCACGCGGGGCAGGCCCGGCATGGTCATGATCTCACCGCAAACAACCACGACAAACCCGGCCCCCGCACTCAGACGGACTTCACGCACAGGCACCGAATGGCCTGTCGGCGCGCCGCGCTGGGTCGGATCGGTTGAGAAGCTGTACTGCGTCTTGGCCATGCAGATCGGCAGATGACCATAGCCCTGCTCTTCCCACAGACGCAGCTGGTCGCGGATCTTCTTGTCTGCAATCACGTCGTCCGCACGATAGATGCCTTTGGCGATGCGCTCGATCTTTTCAAACAAGCTCAGCTCATCGGCGTAAAGCGGGGCGAATTGGCTCACGCCACTGTCTGCGATTTCCGCAACGCGTGTCGCCAATTCTGCGGACCCTTCCGAGCCCAGTTCCCAGTGACGCGACAAGATCGCCTCGGACCCTTGGCTGACCACATAGTCTTTGACGGCCTGCACCTCGGCGTCCGTGTCTGTGACAAAGTGGTTGATCGCCACGACAACCGGCACACCGAAGCTTTTGAGGTTGCCGATGTGGCGGCCAAGGTTCGCACAACCAGCTTTCACGGCGTCCACGTTTTCGGCGCCCAGATCGGCTTTGGCCACGCCACCGTTCATTTTCATCGCGCGCACTGTCGCGACCAACACCACACAGTCGGGCGCGAGGCCCGCTTTGCGGCACTTGATATTCATGAACTTCTCAGCACCTAGGTCGGCCCCAAAGCCCGCCTCTGTCACAACATAGTCCGCCGTCTTCAGCGCCGTGGTCGTTGCAATCACCGAGTTACAGCCGTGCGCAATGTTGGCGAATGGGCCGCCATGCACAAATGCCGGGTTGTTTTCGAGCGTTTGCACCAAGTTGGGCTGCATCGCGTCCTTCAACAGCACGCTCATCGCGCCCTGTGCCTTGATATCGCGGCAGAACACGGGCGTGCGGTCGCGGCGATAGGCCACGATCATATCGCCCAAACGCTTTTCAAGATCAGCAAGATCGGTCGCAAGACACAGGATTGCCATAACCTCAGACGCCACGGTGATGTCAAAGCCAGCTTCGCGAGGGAAACCGTTGGCCACGCCACCCAGCGACGCTGTGATCTGACGCAGCGCGCGGTCGTTCATGTCCACAACGCGTTTCCAAACCACGCGACGAATGTCGATTTCGAGCTCATTGCCCCAATAGATGTGGTTGTCGATCATCGCGCTCAACAGCGAGTGCGCCGAGGTGATCGCGTGGAAATCGCCAGTGAAGTGGAGGTTCATATCCTCCATCGGAACGATCTGCGCGTAGCCGCCGCCAGCAGCGCCACCCTTCATCCCAAAGTTCGGCCCAAGCGAGGCTTCGCGGATGCAAACAGCGGCCTTTTTGCCGATGCGGTTCAGCCCATCGCCCAGACCCACAGTTGTTGTCGTCTTGCCCTCACCTGCGGGGGTGGGGTTGATCGCGGTCACGAGGATCAGTTTGCCGTTAGGCTTGTCCTTGACGCTTTCGATGAAGGCTTGGCTCACTTTGGCTTTGTCATGGCCGTAGGGCAGCAAATCCGCCGTGTCGATGCCCAGCTTCGCGCCGATCTCTTGGATGGGCTGCTTCGACGCCTCGCGGGCAATCTCGATATCGGTCTTATAGCTCATGCTGCTCTCCCTGCATGCACCCGTGGCCGTAAAATTCGCCACAGTTTTCATGTATACTTCGGCATATAGAGACGCGTCAGTGCCCACCGTGGTGCATTTCCGACAAAACGGGCATCGGAATCGTCCACAGAGGAAACAGACGTTTCAGATCGGAAACCCAGCGAACGGTGCTGTGCCGTAAACGCTTTGTTAACCGCTCAGGGGAATCTTCAACATCATTAAGCGGAGAGCTCCCATGAACATTGAAACCCTCTATCTACATTCTGGATTTTTGCTATTGGCCTGCGGCATCGTCGTCAGCCTACTGACGTCAACCGCCTAGAGCTCATCGCCGGTATAGGCCCATGCACGCTGGTCCGGTACATGAACGGTAACACTATCGCCGACGCAGGCCGTGCCCTCACGTTCGACCCATGCAGTCACACCGCGCAGGCCCTTTGCCGCGGCCTTGAACGCGCGGCCCTTACCCGGATGTGGCACATCAATTTCAGCCGCTGGTAAGTGGCATGGGCGGTTTTGCATATCCACCGTCAGAGTCGCGCCGTTTGCGATTTGCAATCGGCTCGATGGCGGCAAGTGGCTGAAATCAGGGATGCCCTCAATCACCATCGTCGCCCCAACCAACCAAGGGTCCAAAGCATCTACGTCCATTGCCGCCGCGATCTGCGCCAACTCCTCAGCAGAAACGATCGAGAGTTGCCGTGTGTTCCTAATCTCAGTGCCTCTGGGGTACTGAGAGATCACCCGACTACATGACGGACGCGTCAGCCCACCGTGATCCTCTCCCGCAGGGCCTGCAAAAGACAGAACCATTTCGGCCTGCGCGATTGATGCCAAAGCCGCAGTCCGATCCCGGACATGGCCCAGCCATAAGATCTGGCCAGTTAGGTTCAGCGGTTTGAGTGCCGGCATCGTCGTCTCCTGTTTATGCGACCCATTTAGCCCTGGCTGCAGACAAAGAAAAACCCCCCACGCAAACGCGCAGGGGGTTTTGTGCAGAACACGCGTTAGGCCAATTTAAGCTGTCGGCTCTGGCTCCATGTCGCCGCCCGAAGGCTTGGACTTGGGCTTTGTCTTGGGGATCGCCGTAACGCTGGTCCCACCCGTGCTGTGATCTTCGTCATCGTCGCCACGGTTCAGAGGCTCGCCACGCATGACCTTTTTGATCTCAGGTCCCGTCAACGTCTCATACTCCAGCAAGCCCTGAGCGAGGTTTTCCCACTCATCCCGCTTTTCCGTAAGGATGCGTTTAGCGGTCTCATAACCGGTGTCGATGATCTCTTTGACCTTCTTATCGATGATCTGCTGGGTCGCTTGGCTGTGGTTTGTACCACCACCATAGTTGCCCAGATAGGACTGCTGCTCATTGGCATAGTCCACATGGCCCAACTCTTCGGCAAAGCCGAATTGAGTGACCATCGCACGCGCAATCTTGGATGACTGCTGAATGTCCGAGGTCGCACCCGATGTCACATTCTCGGGCCCAAACTTCAGCTCTTCCGCAACCTTACCCCCCATCGCCATCGCGATCTTGGAGGTGTACTTTTGCTTACTGACGGACAGTTGATCCCGCTCAGGCAACGACAGCACCAGACCCAGCGCGCGACCGCGTGGAATGATCGTGGCTTTGTGGATCGGATCGTGATCGGGCACGTACAGGCCGACCACCGCGTGACCCGCTTCGTGGTACGCCGTCAGTGCCTTTTCATCCTCGGTCATGACCATCGAGCGACGCTCTGCACCCATCATCACTTTGTCCTTGGCGGATTCGAAATCCTCCATTGTTACAAAGCGACGACCGACACGAGCCGCCATCAGAGCCGATTCGTTCACAAGGTTGGCCAAATCAGCCCCCGAAAACCCGGGCGTACCGCGTGCAATGATGCGCAGATCCACATCGGGGCCAAGCGGCACTTTGCGTGCGTGGACGCCAAGGATTTTCTCACGACCTTTGATGTCGGGATTGGGCACCTGCACCTGACGGTCAAACCGGCCAGGACGCAGCAGCGCGGGGTCCAAAACATCAGGGCGGTTGGTCGCGGCCACGATGATGATGCCTTCGTTGGCTTCAAAACCGTCCATCTCAACCAGAAGCTGGTTCAGCGTTTGCTCCCGCTCATCGTTGCCACCGCCGTAGCCTGCGCCACGGGACCGGCCCACGGCGTCAATCTCATCGATGAACACGATGCAGGGCGCATTCTTCTTCGCCTGCTCGAACATGTCGCGCACACGACTTGCGCCAACACCCACGAACATCTCCACAAAGTCAGAACCCGAGATGGTAAAGAACGGCACACCCGCCTCACCGGCCACGGCCCGTGCAAGCAGCGTCTTACCCGTACCGGGAGGGCCCACAAGCAGCGCGCCTTTGGGAATTTTCCCGCCCAAACGGCTGAATTTCTGAGGATTTCTGAGGAATTCTACGATCTCTTCGAGATCATCTTTCGCCTCATCAATGCCTGCCACATCGTCAAATGTCACGCGACCTTGCTTTTCGGTCAGCAGTTTCGCCTTGGATTTACCAAAGCCCATTGCCCCGCCTTTGCCGCCACCCTGCATCCGGTTCATAAAGAAAATCCAGATGCCGATCAGCACGAGGAACGGCAACCAAAGAGAGATCGCAGACATAAATCCGGACTGTTCTTGTGGCTCTGCACGGATGATGACCTCGTTATCCAAAAGCGTTTGAGTCACGTCCACATCAGCGGGCTTGATGGTCACTTGCTGCTGACCATCCGCGCCGCGGAACAAAATACGCTCACCGTCCAACGTGACAGAGTTCACTCCGCCGCCTTCGACCTGTGCGATAAAGTCCGAATAGGCTGCCGCACGGGCATTGGACGACGACTGCCCACCCGAGAACAGGTTGAACAAAGACAGGATCAGGACGAACAGAACGACCCAAAAGGCGATATTTCTCGCGTTACCCAAGGGGATACTCCTTCAAGTGTGGCGCGACGGGAGGACTGCGCCAGTTATGCTAAAGATAACCGTGATGGGGCGAACTTCAACGGGATTCGAGGAATGTGATGAACGAGATGGGGATAAAAGCGTCCCAACCGCGGCTTAACCCTGCCAAAGGTGCCGCAACAAAGGCGCCATCGACGAAAATTGCGGGCGTGGCTTCTAGGGATCGGCGCGACAATCCGGTTGTGCGCCACGCAGGGCAATCACGCAGATAGTCGCCCAAGGCCGCAATCCGCAGCGCGCCTACGTCTTCCGGGCCGGTGATTTGCCAGCGATGATCCCACAGTCCGGCTGCAGATGACTTCTCGCACCTATTGGCTGCGTGCAGTTCTCGGCTCAGCCGCAACGTATCATCTTGGACGGTCATCGCCACGCCCCCCAAAGGCGCGCGGCCTTGCGACGTGGCCTGTTCCAACCAATTCTGCGTGGCCTGCCTTCGGGGTTTATAGGAACTGGCCGACATCCACTGCACCGCCGCCGCCAAAATCCGGGAAACAAGCGCAGGTGGCGCCGTCCGCGCAGCCGATGGATCGATCAACAAATCACCCGCCTCGGCCCGAACGTGCGTCTTGGCCCAATCTAGTGCTGCATAGGCCAACACATCAGCCTCGTCTTGCATCAATGCCGCGGTCTGTAGAAGCCGCGCCCGACTGAGGCCCAGATCGGCCAGCGTCTCCGCCATTTTGCGCGCCCGGATACGATCGAACCGGGAGTCCTCATTCGATGGATCATCCACCCAATCCAAACCCTCGGCCCGCAACCAATCACGCAAATCTGCCCGAGTTTCGCCAAGGAGCGGTCGGATCAAACGGCCAGACACAGGCCGGATACCCGCCAAACCATCCACGCCAGAGCCGCGTGCAAGCCGAAGCAGCACTGTTTCGGCCTGATCATCCGCCGTGTGTCCCATCAGGATCGCGCCCGAAGTTGCCCCTAGCAGCGCCGAATGGCGGCCTTCGCGGGCGGCAGCTTGGACATTGCCGACCCCCGACCATTGCCAATTCAGCACCTGATGCCCGACACCAAGCGCCGCGCAATGCCGACTGACCAGCGCAATTTCATCAGCTGCCTCAGGACGTAGATTATGGTTAACGCTCAACGCTGTGACGCGCGCCGCACCCAAGGCGCGCACCGTTAGATGCAGCGTTGCAATCGAATCCCCACCGCCTGAACATGCAACCGCAACCGTGCCCTCGGGGCAGAGCGTTCTAATCGCCTCAACGGCGCGGGCCTCTAATGTCACGAGCAGCCAAGTGTCGCCAGTGCGGCCTCAGCCTCGGCCACTTCGACCGCGCCGGGAAAGCGGATACCAACCTCAGCCAGCATCAAACAGGCCTCGCCCGATTGACCGATCATGTCCAACGCTCTGCCCAGTTTCAGCAAAGCACCGGGCGCTTCGGGGCCATTGGGTTCTAGATTGAAACTGTCCAGATAGGCGCGGGCGGCGGGCTGCCACTCTCCCATCTGGCTCAGTGCATCGCCACGCAACAAGAACGCATCAAGCGTGAGCGGCCCCCCTGGATATGTCTGGGAAAACGCCTCTAGCTGCTCTGCTGCTGCCGCATAATCCCCTGCCTCAAATGCTTCACGTGCACGGGTGAAATCACCCTGCTCGCCTATGGCAAACTGCTCACCATCGACCTCGGGGGTTGGTGCAGGGGCCGGACCAGGCGCGGGGCCAGTCGCCACCGTATCTGTCAAATCACCGCCCAGTTTAGGCGTTTCACCGAGTGAACCGATATCGCAGGCCGTTTCCAGCTCACATAGGCGAAATTCAAGGTCACCCACCTTGTTTGTGCCATCGACAACCACCCGCTGTACGCGCAGTTCAAGGTTTTCGGTAATGGCCGTCAGCCGGCGCATTTCCTGTTCAATCGCATCGAGCCGTTCCAACACCGTGTCGCCAGAGACAACCGTCCCCGGCGCACTTGTGGTCGATAGCTGCGTGCGCAACCGCTGCACTTCTACGAACAGAACCGTTAGTTCCTGCCGGATATCCGCCAGCGTTTGCTCCTGCGGTTGCTGCGCGGACAGCGGCGTGGCAAAGGCAAGAACAAAAGCCACGGGTGACCACAGTAAAAGTGCAGGCAGTTTCATAGGTTAGCTCCCCAGACCGGCGGCACCCAAGACTGTGACCGACCGACGGTTTTGGCTGTAACACGCTTCAGTTGAACACAGCTCAATCGGACGTTCTTTGCCATAGGTGACGGTGCGCAGACGGGCATCAGAGATGCCTTGGCTGACCAGATAGTCACGCACTGATGCAGCCCGGCGCGCGCCCAGCGCAAGGTTGTATTCCCGCGTGCCCTGCTCATCGGCGTGGCCTTCGATCAGAGCGGTATATTCGGGATTGCGGGCCAAGAAATCTGCTTGGCCGGTCAGCGTAGCGCGCGCGGCTTCACCGATGGTGCTTTGGTCTACGGCAAACAGCACGCGATCGCCGATGGCTTGCTGAAAGTAGGCAGGCGAGGTGGGGTCGTCCACCGAGCCGGACACAATCTGGCCATCACTGCCCAGCGCGCTATCGCTGCCGGTGCCGCCAAAGCCGCCGCCGTCCCCGAGGAACGGATTGCTGGTACAAGCCGACAGCGCGAGGGCGGCCAGCAACATAATCGGAGTGCGGTGGGTCATTTCAAACGTCCTTCTTGTGGGCACATGCGGGCAGCTCGTCCCCGCAGTGATGGGTATAACATGGCTTAGGGCAAAAGCGGACCCCATGCGGGGTCGCTCGCGGCATTGGGGGTCGGGACGCGTTGCAGGTTACGCCCCGAGATATCGACAGAGTACAAAGCAGGCGCTCCCTGCGCGCCACTGCTTTCACGTGTGAACATAATGACACGCCCATTTGGTGACCACGTAGGGCCTTCGTCAAGAAACGCCCCCGTAAGGAGCCGTTCCTCAGTGCCAGTGGTGCGCATAACGCCAATATGGAACCGGCCCGCATTTTGCTTGGTAAAGGCAATCAGATCACCACGCGGAGACCACACCGGCGTGCCATAGCGCCCACGGCCTTGACTGACCCGCTGCGCGCTGCCGCCCGATGCGGACATGATATAGATTTGCGGGCTACCAGAACGGTCGCTTTCAAACACAATCTGGCGGCCATCGGGTGAGAAACTGGGCGCTGTCTCGATCGACGGACCAGAGGTCAGGCGGCGCGACTGCCCCGAGCGCAGATCAAGCGTGTAGATGTCCGAGTTACCGCGCGCCGAAAGGCTATAGACCACCGTCCGGCCATCGGGTGAAAAGCGGGGCGCAAAGCTCATGTCGCCGCCTTGGTCACTGATCACTCGGCGGCGCAGGGTCGCCACATCCATCACATAGACCTGCGGGAAGCCAGTTTCATAGCTGGTATAGAGGATCTGCTCTCCGTCAGGCGAAAAGCGGGGGGCCAGCACAATGGTGTCTGAGCTGGTCAGAAAGGAAACATTCGCCCCGTCATAGTCCATGATCCCAAGACGCTTGCGGCGATCATTTTTGGGGCCGGTTTCGGACACGAAAACAACGCGGCTGTCGAAATATCCCGCCTCACCAGTGATCCGGGCATAGACAGCATCCGAGACTTTGTGCGCCATCCGCCGCCACCCGTCTGTGGTACCCACAAACTGTAACCCATCCCCAAGAGGGGCATCCGAAAACACATCAAACAAGCGGAACTGCACGGTCAAACGGTTGCCCTGAACCGCTACGGCGCCCGTAATCAACGCCTGCGCATTGATCGCTTTCCAGTCGCTATAGGGCACTGTGCTGTCAAAGCTGGTCACCCGAGAAATATGCGCTGAGGCGGGAATTTCCCGAAACAAGCCTGTGTTCGTCAGATTTGCCGCAATCACCCGGCTGATGTCCTGGGCCATAGCATTCGACGCCCGGTTTTGCGGCACAAAATCCGGGATCGCGACGGGGATCGGCTCAATCACGCCTTCGGTGATGGTAATGCGCAGCGGCCCCGGGCTTTGCGCCGCGGCGGGGCTGGTCAAAATCGCCAGCGCTACAAAGATACGGCTTAGAAGGGACAGCATATTAACGGATCCTCATCGATGAAGGGTCAAAGGTCATCTCGACCTCTTGCCAATGGTCATATTTCTCTTGCGGCAGATCAAACCCCCGGGCGCCACAGCGCAAGATTGCGCGGCGACCTGCCTCATAGGCCTGTCGGGCCGTCGCTTCCGAGCCACCCTGAAATCCTGCCATGCGCAGGGAACTTGCAACGGGCGTGCCATCCGGGTTGAGCGCAAAGGCAATCGTCACAGCCGTTTGCGCCCAGACAGCGCCGGGATCGACGTTCCAGCACGATTGCACCGCAACCCGGAAGCCATCCCGTTCGCCACTGCTAAGCTGTGGTCCAGATGGCGCGGCGGCAACCGTTTGTTGCAACTCAGAAATCGCGCCCGCTATCCCAGAGGACGTATCGGCCTCTGGCTCGGGGGTGGGTTCAGGGGCGGGCTCAGCCACGGGCTGCTCAACCACTGGGGCCTCGGCTACGGCCACGGGCCGGCTTGGCTTGCGCTGTGGTCGCAAGGAAACGTCTGGCGCGCGTGATGGAATATCCGCCTCGGTCACAATCCGTGTGGTGGCCTCTGGCGGGGCGACGGGATCGGGCGCGGCCTCCTCTGGTGGGGCATCGGCAACCTCGCTCGGTGTGGGTGCGGCCTCAACCACAGGGGCGGTTTCCGCCAACGATGGCGGCGCAGGCGTGGGCGCAACGCGCGGGGCTGCGCGCGGTGTTGGCGGTGCATCAGAGATCGGCGCATCCGGGTCCGAGGGCGGCGGCGCGGGTGGCTCGGGCGCTTGCGGGGCTTCTGGCTGCACTTCGGTGCGCGGCGGTGGGGTTAGGATGGCCACTTCCGGAGGGGGCGGTGCTTCCTGAGGTGCGGGTTGCGGCGTCGGGGCCTCGGGTCGAGGGGTCGTTTCGACCTGCGGCGTTGCGATGTCAGATGTCTCAGACAGTGGCGCGATAGGGGCTGACGGCATCGGTATCTCGGCCGAAGGGGCGTCAGACACCATTGCGTCAAATTCAGCGTTGGTCATCACACTCACTTCGGTCACCGAAAACGGCACCTCTGGCGGGGCGGGTTGAAACCACGCCCCCACAAGCGCCCAAAGAACAATCAACCCATGGACCGTCCCGGAGACAATGAGGCCCTCGCGCATCTGCATGCGCGATCACTGTCCGTCCGCGTCGAGCGTTGGCCCGCCCGCGTCCGTCACCAGCCCCAGATTGCGGAAACCGCCTGCATTGAGCGCCCCCATAACCTCCATCACTTGTGCATAGGGCACGATCCCATCGGCCCGCAGAAACACCTTGTCGGTGGTCCGCTCTGCCGCGATGGCCTGCAACCGCGTCACCAGTTCTTCACGGGCCACTTCGGTGGATTGGATCAACACGGTACCATCAGCGGCAATCGTCACGGCGAGCGGTTCTTCTTGTTCATCCGGAAGCGGCCCTGCGGCCGTTTCTGGCAATTCGATAGGCACGCCAGCCGTTAACAAAGGTGCCGCGACCATAAAGATGATCAGCAGCACCAACATCACGTCCACAAATGGCGTGACGTTGATTTCGGACATTGGCTGACTGCCACCGCCGCGCCGACGCCGTCCGCGCCGTCCGCCGCTACCCGATTGCATGACCCCGCCACCCATGACCTAGGCCGCGTCCAACTGGCGCGACAGGATCGTAGCGAACTCATCGGCAAAGGCCTCGTATTCGCCCGTGATCTTGTCCGCATCACGGTTAAGCTGGTTGAAAAAGACCACCGCAGGGATCGCAGCCAATAGGCCCAGACCCGTGGCCAACAACGCCTCCGCAATACCGGGCGCGACAACCGCAAGGTTGGTGTTCTGCTGAATGGCGATTTCCTCAAACGCGTGTTTGATGCCCCAAACGGTGCCAAACAGGCCGATGAACGGCCCCGTCGATCCGGTTGTCGCAAGGAACGTAAGCCCCGAGGTCAGCGCGCCGCGCTCTTTGGCGATTGCAACGTCCATGGCCCGGTCAATCCGCGCCTGCGCACCTGCGATCAATCCGCCGTCGTTGCGATGACTGCGCTCCCACTCGGTCATGGCCGAGACAAAAATACGCTCATTCGCGGTTTTGGGCGCGCCGTTGATCTTGGCATACAATTCATCCAACGGCTCGCCTGACCAGAACGCCTCATCAAAGACGGAGGTCTCGGCCCGTGCTTGGCGAAACTGCATAAGCTTTTGAATATACACCGCCCAAACCCAGACGGAGGCCACGATCAGCATGATCATGACGACCTTCACGATAAACGTGGCGCGGAGAAACAGCGCCCACATAGAGAAATCAATCTCCTGCGCGGCTGCGAGAACTTCAGTTTCCATGGACTGCTCGGTCCTGTCTAGTGATGCCGTTATCGGCTTATATAGAAATTAGATAACAGAATTTCAGCGCAAAGGCCAAGGTTTTGGCACAAATCAGCGAGCGGTTGCCAGTTTTGTGATCTGGGGCGGCAACCGGGTGGGACGCCCGTCCGGGCCAAGGCAGACAAGCACGACTTTTGCTTCGAAAATTAGGGTATTTTGACGGGATACAACCTGCTGCAATGTGAGCCGGGCCGGGGTCGTCTTTGTGACCGATGTTTCAACGATCAACTCATCATCGAACTTTGCGGGGGCACGGTAGTCGGCTTCTAGCCGAGCGACGGCGAACACTTGGCCCGCGGCCTTCATCGCAATTTGATCGATACCCGCAGCGCGGACCATCTCAGACCGGGCGCGCTCGATGAACTTGAGGTAGTTGGCGTAATACACGATCCCGGCCAGATCGGTGTCCTCATAATAGACACGAATGGGCCAGCGATGCGGACCCGTCAGGCTCACTGAACTTTCTCCGCCGCCATCCGCGCGCTAAGCCGCAACGCATGAGACGGATCCTGCGCCATCACCGGCATCACCGGGTCATAGGCCGCGCGCAACAAGCTGGATACATCAGGTCGCAGCACCGCTGTGCCGTCGACCAACCCAATGGGCGAGGCGCCCAGAAACGCCGTGTCGGACCACAACACCATGGCCTGTACCATTTGATTAAGCGCGAGCGTTTCGGCGGGCACATCCCGCAACGCATCATCCATACAGATGAACGAAAAGCAGGCCTTGATGCCGCCGTCCTCATCAAACCTGAAAGCACGGTATTGGTTGGCATCCGCCGCCTTGAGGCGCGCAACCAGCGGCTCTAGGTCCGGCAACAGTCGGTCCATATTTGGGGTCTCGGTCAGCTCGTCCCAGCTTTGAATAAAGAACACCATGAGGTTGGCGCCCAGCTCTGGGTCCGTCTCGGCCATTTTGTGGCCAGTCAGAACGCACAACGCCTCGATCGCGCCCTTTAGAACCGCGATCGTTTCGTCCAAGACACCGAACGTGATCGGCACGATGGGCCGGCCCCAGCGGGCGAACAAATAACTGCCATCGGCGCGGGTGAAATAGGCGGTTGTCTCGTCTGGTGTCATCTCGGCCCCATGAATGCAGGGGGAACGACGCCTAGAGGCGCCCTCCCGTTCGAGGGGTCTACATGAAGATTTTTCGCCCCTAGAACAAGTCCCCTTGGGGTTCGGGACGTGGTGGTGTCAGGCCCAGATGGGTCCACGCGCGGGGCCCCAGCATCCGGCCGCGCGGCGTGCGCTGCAGCATGCCTTGTTGCAGCAAATATGGCTCAACCACTTCTTCTAATGCATCGCGGCTCTCGGATAGGGCGGCGGCAATTGTCTCAACCCCCACGGGGCCGCCCATGTAATGTTCGGCAATCAGGGTCAGGTAACGACGGTCCGCGCCGTCCAGCCCGACGTTGTCCACACCCAAGCGGGTCAGCGCGTTGTCGGCCAGCGCTTGGGTGACGCGACCATCCCCCTCAACAACCGCAAAATCCACGACCCGGCGCAGCAACCGCCCTGCGACACGTGGTGTGCCACGGGCGCGTTTCGCAATTTCGCGCGCGCCAGCATCGTCGGCAGGGCACCCCAACAGGCGCGCCCCACGCAGAACGATCTGGTGCAACTCATCCTCGGTATAGAACTGCAACCGCGTCGGGATACCAAAGCGATCCCGCAGCGGGGTTTGCAACAGGCCAAGCCGAGTCGTTGCCCCCACAAGCGTGAAGGGCTGCAAGTCGATGCGCACGGTTCGTGCCGACGGCCCCTCCCCGATCACAAGATCCAGCGCGTGGTCCTCCATCGCGGGATATAGCACTTCTTCGACCACAGGGTTCAGGCGGTGAATTTCGTCGATGAACAGGACATCGCGCGCCTCAAGGTTGGTCAGGATCGCTGCCAAATCGCCCGCTTTGGCCAGCACCGGGCCAGAGGTCATGCGAAAGTTCACCCCCAACTCGCGCGCCATGATCTGGGCCAACGTGGTTTTGCCCAAGCCGGGCGGGCCATGAAACAGCACATGATCCATCGCCTCGCCGCGACGCCGTGCGCTTTCGATGAAAATGCGCAGGTTGCTGCGCGCCTCGGCCTGCCCGATGAACTCTTCAAGCGCTTGCGGACGCAATGCGCGGTCGTTGTCTTCGGGGGCGGGGTGCGGATCCAAAAGCGGGTCAGTCATGGCTTAGCCCTTCGGCGCGAGCAATTTCAGCGCGGCCTTGATGATTGCGCCGGTGTCACCAGCATCAGCGGCTTCAGCCACGGCGCGGGCGGCATCAACAGGCGCATAGCCAAGGTTGGTCAGCGCGGATAACGCTTCAGCCTGCCCACCGGGCGCTGAGGGCGCAGCCTGCGGTTTAGCCACAGAGGCCGCCGCGGGGACATCGCCCACCGCCTCAACCAGCGTGTCAGACCCGGTGGCCATCAGGCCCGGAGCCTTGTCCTTCAACTCATTCACGACGCGCGCGGCAATCTTTGGGCCCACCCCCGGTGCGGCCTTGATCGCGCCGGCGTCGCCCAATGCAATCGCACGCGCCACGCCATCGGCCCCAAGCGTACCCAATATCGCCATCGATGCCTTGGCCCCGATCCCTTGGACCGAGATCAACAGACGGTGCCATTCCCGTTCATAAACAGTGGTGAACCCGAACAATTGCAACAGGTCCTCACGGACCAACAGTTCTGTATAAAGTGCGGCGGCCTCGCCCTTGGGCGGCAGGTTCGCAAGCGTGCGGTCCGAGCAGTGCACGGTATAGCCAACGCCCGACACATCCAACAGAACGTGATCCGTGCCTTTGTAATCGACCCGACCCGTAAGTTTGCCAATCATTGTGCTGCCCGCATTGCGGCCTCCAATCGACCTGAGGATTGCGCGTGAAACGAGTGGCAAATCGCGATCGCAAGCGCGTCAGCCGCATCGGGGCTATCGAACGTGACGCCGGGCAATTGCACACGTACCATTGCCTGCACTTGCCCCTTGTCCGCGTGCCCTACGCCCACAACCGTCTTTTTGATGGCGTTGGGTGAATATTCCCCAATTGCCAAGCCCGCCTGCGCCGGCACCAACAACGCAACACCACGCGCCTGTCCTAGTTTAAGCGTCGCAGCCCCATCTTTATTCACGAATGTCTGTTCGACTGCGGCGGTGTCGGGCTCATAGGCCGCGATCACATCGGTCAGCTGCGCATGCAGGCTCAGCAGCCGTGCGGCCAGCGTGTCCTTTGCATCCGTCTTGCATGTCCCGTTGGCGATGTGGCGCAAGTGGCTGCCGCGCGACTCAATCACGCCCCACCCCATGTTCCTTAGCCCGGGATCGACCCCTAGAACGCGCATTCTGCTCTCGCCTTTTATGTTTGTTACAGGACTATCACGAAGATCCGACGGCAGCCAGAAAAACAAAGGTTAATTGCACGCGGTCCCAAACGCGACATTGCGGACCAAAACCGACGAAACACATTTCGCAAGCGACGCTTTTTCGCCCGAAATCCGCAATCAAATAAACCCATTAACCACCCCCACAATCCTATGCGCAAATCGCATATGAGACATGCATTCTTGCTAATTGTTGATATCTGAATTCCGGCATACCTGCGGCCCATGGAAGGCAATTACAGCGCTTTCCTTTAAACCTAAAAACTTGAAAGATCGGAAAGGACGCACTTATGGCAACCCTCGACACCATCCGTCCGATCGCCACCGAAAATGGCCCTCGGACGTTCTTTATCTCTCTCATTGCAGCCATTGCGGCTTGGAATGATCGCCGCGTAACGCGTGATGCTCTTGAGCGTCTATCGGACCGGGAGCTGAATGATATCGGGCTCAAACGCGCTGACATCGAAGCCTTGATCTAAGGCTGTAGCAAAGGGGTTCATCCACCTTTGTAACGTGTAAACGCCGCATCCTCGTGCGGCGTTCTGCATGTCTGGAGGATCGTTTATCCGGCGACGGGAACCCCAGCCTTTGACGGTAAAATCGCCGCCATCCATTCTGCAACCCACAGCGAGATTGAATCTGGTTGCAGTACAAAGGCAAAGACCTGGTCCGACCAATTGCCTTGTGACAAGCCTGTGACCCGCACATTCAAAACCTCGGTCCCGAAGTAGGCATAAATAAACCCCTTCAAGCCGATCAAACACACAGTTACAAAAGCCAAGTGCACCCACGGAATACGGCGGGCCTTCTTTAAGACAACAGGAACGAGCAACCCATCGGGCCGCTTTTTATAAAGCACCTTAGCGTGTTTCGACGTGGCTTCACGCTTGCGCGTTTCCACCTCAGCCATACGGTGCTGAAACGATTTATTTTGACTATACATCGGCACCTCAAAATGAATTGGCACCCCCAACACTGATAAAATACAGCCGAAATGGGGCGCCAATAAGGCGCGATTTTTAGCTTTTCTTCAACGACAGCGTCGACCACTCAGGCGTCTTGTGATGATGCTCCAGCGTGAAACCTACTGTTTCATATGCCTTAATTACGTCTGCGGCCTGTTCATTCAGGATGCCCGACAAAAGAGCGTAGCCACCAAAAGAAACGTTTGTTGCCATATCAGGGGCTAATTCCAGCAAGGGTCCCATGAGAATATTAGCAAAGACCAGATCAAATGGGCCGACCTCTGCCAGTGTCGGGTGATCAAAGCCCGCAGCCTCTAGGCATTCCATCCGGTCGCCCAATCCGTTGACGTCCGCATTCACGCGCGCCACGTCCACGGCCGTTGGGTCCATATCGCTGGCATAGACCGTGCCAGCCTCATCCGCGGACCACACTTTGGCCGCAGCCATAGCCAGAACCGCAGTGCCGCACCCGATGTCAGCCACTTTGCCGGGGCCAAAGCCCGCCTGTAGCAGCCGCTCAAACGCCAAAAGGCATCCATGTGTCGTGCCGTGATGCCCGGTGCCAAACGCCATCGCGGCCTCAATTAGCAGGCCAATGCGGCCCTCGGGCAACGCTTCGGCATCATGCCCCCCGTGCACAAAAAACCGGCCTGCCTCAACTGGGTGCAATTCGCGACGCACATGGGCGACCCAATCCGTGTCCGGCAATTCGGACACTACGAAATCTGCGGCCCCGTGTGCTGCCGCCAACAATGCTAGGGCCACCGCATCCGGGCGCTCTAGGAAGTAGGATCCGACCTCCCACGTGCCCGAGCCATCCTCGACCTCAAAAACGCCCACGCCGTAGGGCGCTGGATCGATGTTCTCCAATGCTTCGCCCAAGGCTTCGGCGGGCGCCTTGCCAGAAAGTGTCGTAAAGGCAGTAAAGGTCGTTTCGGTCATAGCGGGGGCTCCTTTGCACCCCGCCTACCCGGCCCTGCGGCGGCTGTCTAGACGCCCACACCAATGGGACAGGTCACGCCCGTCCCACCGATACCGCAATACCCGTTTGGGTTTTTGGCAAGGTACTGCTGGTGATAGTCCTCTGCATGGTAAAACGCAGGGGCGTCGATGATCTCGGTGGTGATCGCACCATAACCCGCAGACAAAAGCCGTGGCGCGAACGCGAGCTTGGATACCTCAGCGGCGGCCTTTTGCACATCAGAATAGGTATAGATACCGCTGCGGTACTGCGTGCCCATATCGTTACCTTGCCGCATGCCCTGCGTCGGGTCATGCCCTTCCCAAAAGACGCGCAGCAGATCATCATAGCTGATGATCGCCGGGTCATAGACCATACGCACCACCTCATTGTGACCCGTCTGGCCCGAACAGACCTCATCATATGTGGCATTCGGGGTGTAGCCCCCCGCATAGCCCACAAGCGTGACGTACACACCGTCTAGTTGCCAGAACATCCGCTCAACGCCCCAGAAACAGCCCATCCCGAACATGGCTTCTTCCATGCCATCGGGCACGGGGCCCAACAACGGGTTGCCGTTTACAAAGTGAGTTTGCGCCGTGGGGATTGCCGTTTGACGACCGGGCAGCGCCGCACTGCGCGCGACCATCTCGGCTTTCTTACGTTGGAACAGAAACATGCAGCACCTCCATCTGGCTTTCGCCTGATATAGGGCGCTTTACTCCGCAGGACTAGGGACAGGTCGCGTGATCACAGTCTCGTTCCCTGGCTCTGGGTGGCGCGGGATAAGACACGACAACCCAAGCGACACCAACGCCATACAGGCCGCCGCTACAAAAACCGAAATCGGTGAAACCAACCAAAGGTAGCCCAGCGATGCGGGTAAAAACACCGCGGCAATATGGTTGATCGTAAAGGCTACAGCCGCTGTGGGCGCAATATCCCCGGGGTCCGCGATCTTTTGAAAGTATGTCTTGATCGCCAGCGCGAGGCTAAAAAAGATGTTGTTCAGAATGTACAAAGCCGCCGCCACCGTAGCCGACCAATCAAACAAATACAGCCCAATGTAGAATGCGAAAATCCCGAACAAACCGGCGTACTCGACGATCAACGCGGCCCGCTCACCAAAATACGCAACAGCTCGACCCAATTGCGGCGCCACGATCATATTCACCACCAACGTGGCCATGAACAAAGCCGTAATATCACTCACCGAAAAGCCGAACTTCTCGACCATCATAAAACCAGCGAACACCACGAAAATCTGCCGCCGCGCGCCGGACATGAACTGCAAAAGGTAGTACAGCCAATAACGTTTGCGCAGGATCATCTTTTTCGTCTGGGGATTGGGGCTCTCAAACTGCGGAAACGCCCAAAACGCGAACAACGCCATGGCCACAGTGATCGATCCCGCAACCCAATAGACCAGATCATAGCTTAAATCGAACGCCCGCCACGTCAGCACAATCGCGCCATACGCCAGCAACGTCGCCCCCGACCCGACAGCCATCAAAATGCCCAGCACTTGCGGCGCACGCGCCTTGTCGATCCACTGCAACTGCAACGATTGGTTGGCGGTCTCGTAGTAATGAAAGCCGATGGACGACAACAGCGTCACAAACAACAAACCACCCAAGGATGGAAACTGCGCCGTCAAAACCGTGGCCACACCCAACAACACAAGTGACACCAACGCCAAAACCTGCTCGCGCATAAAAATGATTATGAAAATCACCCCAATCGCAAGAAATCCGGGAATCTCACGCACAGTGTGCAGCCACCCAATGTCCGCACCATCAAACCCCGCCATTTCAATGACAAAGTTGTTCAACAGGGCCGACCAAGTGGCAAAGGCAATGGGCATGGCTGCGGCCATCAAAGCCAACAGAGCCACAGGGCGCCGCCACAAAGGCCAGTCGCGCGTCTCAGAGAGGTGTACGGTTCTCACCCACTCGCGCTACACCAGTGCCCCGCCCAGAGCAATCCCGCGCCCACGCACAGCCGCCCCTGCATTTCTTTGGTTTCGAAATATCCCCGCCGGAGGCAAGAAATTTAGCTGGCCAAAACATTGCGGAACAACCACGGGTCGGCTTCGTCAATATCCTCAGGGAAATGCTGCCAACGGTCCTGCAAAGGCGTCCAATCGGTGTAATGCGCCTCAACCGGTCCAAGGTAGGGCACTTGCACTTCTAGGCAGCGAGCGTGATCCATTTCATCGGTCTCAACGATACCAGCGTTGGGGTTTTCCACCGCCCAAACCATTCCTGCCAAAACCGCAGAGGTTACCTGCAACCCGGTCGCGTTCTGATCCGGGGCCAACGCTTTGGTTTCTTCGTTCGATAACCGTGATCCATACCACAGGGCATTTTTCTCATGCCCATACAACAGCACACCCAACTCATCGATGCCCTCAACGATCTCATCGACCTCCAAGATCACATGCTCGGTCTGTTGCCGACCAGACCCAAACATCTCATGCAGCGACAACACTGCGTCGTCCGCTGGGTGATAGGCATAGTGGCACGTTGGTCGGAACTCCGGCGCATCCGCCGGACCCACAGTGTAGTAATCCGAGATCGAGATCGCCTCATTGTGCGTCACCAAAAACCCAAACTGCGGCCCAGGGGTAGGGCACCAAGTGTGCACTCGCGTAATCGCGCCCGGCCGGTCCAACCAGATAGACGACTGACAGCCCTCGCTGTGTCGATACCCGTTTTCAGGGAACCACGTCTCATGGGTACCCCAGCCCAGCTCGGCGGGCTGAAATCCTTCGGCAATGAACCCCTCAACCGACCAAGTGTTCACAAAGACACCGCGGGGGCGTGGCGTTTCACGGGCCTGCGTGTCGCGCTCAGCGATGTGCACGCCCTTTACGCCAAGCGACTGCATCAACCCCGCCCAACCTGAGCGGTCCGTAGGTGTGGCAACATCGCGGCCCGTGTCCCGGGCCAAGGTCATCAACCCTGCCTTTACGAACCAAGACACCATCCCAGGGTTCGCGCCACAGCACGACACGGCAGTGCTCCCGCCGGGGTTGGCGGCCTTCTCATCGCGCACCGCTTGGCGCAGCGCGTAATTGGTGCGGGCGGCGTTGTCTTCGGTGTCAAAATAGAAGCCCGCCCATGGCTCAACCACCGTGTCGATGTATGGCACGCCGATCTCGCGGCAGAACTTCATCAGATCAAGCGACGATGTATCAACGCTCAGGTTCACGCAGAACCCTTTACCCGGTTCCAATACGCGGCCCAGCACCTCACGGTAGTTGTCCGGCGTCAAGGCCACGGGATGGCATGTGATGCCCCGCGCCGCCAATTCCTTCTGGCCCGCCTCACCCGGCTCAATCACCGAAAACGCCGCGCGGTCATACTCAAAATGGCGTTCAATCAAGGGCAACGTTCCCCGACCAATCGACCCAAAACCGATCATCACAATTGGGCCATCAATACGGGCATAAATAGGGTGAGACATCGCGCTGCTCCTTGCTTGGTGCGGTTCGAGATAGACCGCGCTTGGCAGAAAGAAAATGGATTTGGGCAATGTCACACAGGGACGTGCCCGCCAGTGCGTGCTTCATAGGCTGAAACCACTGGCGGGGGATAGCCTTGGAACGTGACCTATTGGCCGAAAATCCACCAAAGCCCGCACGGGCAACACCCTGCAGGCACAGCACCCCACAACCCCAACGCAAAAGGCCACCCCCGAAGGAGCGGCCTTTAAATCCGTCAATCAGCGTCAGATTAGTTCTGAGCGTAGTATTCGATGACGAGGTTTGGTTCCATTTGAACCGCGTATGGCACATCGCCCAAACCGGGGGTGCGCACAAACGTCGCCTTCATTTTGTTGTGGTCAGCTTCGATGTAGTCAGGAACATCGCGCTCAGTCAGTTGAGTAGCCTCGATCACAACAGCGATCTGCTTGGATTTCTCACGAACTTCGACAACATCACCTTCATTGACGCGGTAGGAAGCGATGTTCACTTTCTTACCGTTCACGGTCACGTGGCCGTGGTTCACGAACTGACGTGCAGCAAAGATAGTTGCAACGAACTTGGCGCGGTACACAACAGCGTCCAGACGACGCTCCAGCAGGCCGATCAGGTTCTCACCGGTGTCACCTTTGACACGAGCAGCTTCACCAAAGATGCGCTTGAATTGTTTCTCTGTCAGGTCGCCGTAGTAACCCTTCAGTTTTTGCTTGGCGCGCAACTGCAGACCAAAGTCAGACAGTTTGCCCTTGCGGCGCTGACCGTGTTGGCCGGGGCCATACTCGCGGCGGTTCACTGGGGATTTAGCGCGGCCCCAGATGTTTTCGCCCATGCGGCGGTCAATTTTGTACTTGGCAGACGTGCGTTTGGTCACGGCTGTTCTCCTTCGTCATGTAGAACGGTTTTGGAACGCGGTGACGCGGATCAAGACCATCAAGAAGGGCGTTGTCCTTTGGGCGAACCCCGACAGGCATCCCCTTGCAGGGGCCACCAACACCAATGAATGGGCGGGCTTTACGGGGCCATGTGGGGGGAGTCAAGCGCGATAGCCTCGACACGAGCTTGAACCCATGACGCAGACACCACGAAGCCAACCATTGCCGGGTATATATAGTAGAAAAAGCAAAAGGCGCCCGGTTCCTTGCGTGGAACCCAAAGCGCCCGGTCAGCACCACAGTGATGCGTCTATCACAGGTCCGTCCCGGGTGCGGTGTTCCACCATCTCCCCGGGAGTTCGCCAATGCACTGAGCATCGGGCTTGCGCCTCGAATACTCATGGCCTGTTATCGCCTGCCTACGATATTCGTTCTTATTTCTGGCTGCTCAAAGAACTTCCAACAAGGCTAACACAGCCGAATCACCCTGGGAAGGGGGTGATTCGCTACTGTGGATAAATATGTTGATTTTTTGTGGGCAGATTGTGGATAAGCGCCCAGATCGCGCTAAGCCAGAACCGCACCAGCAGGCCGCAAGCCCAGCACATAGCGCGCCAGAACAGCACCAGTGACAATCGCGGCCAACGCCAGCATGGCCGATAGGCTCAGAGTGGCAACGCCGCTAAGGCCCGCACCGATTGTACAGCCGCCGGCCAAAACACCGCCAACGCCCATCAAGACACCGCCTGCGCCGTAGCGCACGGTTTGCTGAGGCTCGGCAAAGCTGACCAAGGCCAGTTCAGACCGCACAAGCGCGCTCAGGAACGCCCCCACCATCACGCCACCAATTAGACCGGTGCCAAACCCAGCAGGAATGGCCGTTGAGGCGATGACCCAAAACAGGCTGTCCGTCCAAGGCAAGGTAAAAGCGATAGATTGCACCGGGGACGGATCGAACTCATCCATCAGCAGGGTTGAGGTGCCGACCCAGCCAGCAGCCACCAGCAGGCCAATAAACGCCCCCAGCGTCAGATGCGTGACAGATGCGCCGCCCCGCTTTGCCAACCACACACTACCTGCAACCAAGCCAAGCGGCAGCACAACGCCAATGCCCGGAACCGCCGCGATCGTGGCAAACGGCAGCTCAAATGAGATATCGCCAAGCGTCGTACGCAGCGGCGCCAGAATACCCTTCATCATCGCGTGGGCCGTGATGGCAAAAACCACCAAAACCGTCAGTGCGCGCATGTTTCCGGTCGCTGTCAGCACCGTCAGGCGCGTGACGCAACCGCGCGTCAGCACCATCCCAACCCCAAACGCGAGCCCCCCCAGCACAATCGCAAGTGCAGGGATATCGGGATTGAGATAGCGGGTTTCGTCCAGAACCGCATAGCCCGCGCCCACCGCGAATTGCACGGCGGCAATCGCCGTCGCAAGCGCCAGAAGCCAGACGGCCAGGCCCGCCCGATCCATGCCATCTTCGCCAGCAACCGAGCGCCGCAAACAAAACCGGGTAATCTGCGCTGCAATGCCAAACAGCACGCCCAGCGCCAATCCAAACAGAAGTTGAATATTCAGATCAGAGGGGATGTAATCCAGCAGCATGGGCGTACCTATTTCTTTGTGTTCGCACCATATGCGTTCTCACAAAGCAGAATACAAAGCCTCTGATCGGAAATATATTCCACCATTACGGCTGATGCCGGACGCACGTTCCGCTTTCTCAAGGATCACAGGCCAACGCGCGTGCAGCCCAGCCTCTGGGCAACACGCGCGTCCCTTTTTCGCTCCAAAAGGCGGGTTAGCCCCGCTGCCCCACGTAGCGCCCTGCCCCCTCGGGCCGGGGCATCCCCGCATGCGCCTGTGCAAACGTGGCCAACGCCTCGGCCACATCCCCCCGCGCAGGCGCGCTGCGCCGTGTGCTTAGGTCAACATGCAGAAGGAACGTTTCCATGGTGGCCGCGACATCACCCTCGGGGGTCATCATCCGGTGAAACAGATGCATCTTTTTGGGCCCGCCCTCTAGCACTTGAGTGCTCACACGGACGTGGTCGCCTGCGTGCATCTCATCCAAGTACTGCAAGTGATTTTCAGTGGTGAAATAGCTCAATCCTGTGGCGATATAGGCGGCATCGGCACCGATCATCTCCATAAAGCGGTCGGTCGCGGCTGCCCCTAGTTCAAGGTAATGCGCCTCATTCATGTGCCCATTGTAGTCGGTCCATGTCTGCGGGATCACCCGATCTTGGGTAATGGGCAAGGCCTCTGGCGTCGCACTTGCTTGCGGCAAGCTGGCCTCATGGGCCGCGATTACCCCACCCGCCGCGGCATTGGTCCGCTTAAGGCTGCGTAGAATGCCCACAAGGTTATCGTCGCGCAAACGCTCCAACTCCCGGATAGACAGGTGCCCCGACTGGGCGTCGGATTGCCCCGCGATCAGATCAACCAACTCATCCGTAAACTCGGGCACATCCATCAGCTTGGTCCACGGCCACTGCAACGCGGGGCCGAACTGCGCCATAAAATGCTTCATCCCGGCCTCTCCGCCCGCCACGCGGTAGGTTTCAAACAGCCCCATCTGCGCCCACCGCAGGCCAAAGCCCATCCGAATCGACTCATCGATTTCTTCCGTGGTCGCGACACCATCTTTGACCAGCCAAAGCGCCTCACGCCAAACCGCTTCAAGGAAACGATCCGCAATATGGGCGTCGATCTCTTTGCGCACATGCAGGGGCGAAAACCCGACGCCGCGCAACAGGTCCGCAGCCCCCGCAGGCACGTCGCCCACCAGTTCGATCAGCGGCAGCAGGTACACCGGGTTAAACGGGTGCGCCACGATACACCGCGCGCCTTGCGCCGTCAGCTCGGACGGTTTGAACCCACTGGTCGAAGACGCGATCACCGCACTTTCCGGGGCCGCCGCGTTCAACTGCGCCAAAACCGCGTGCTTAATATCCAACCGCTCCGGAACACTTTCCTGCACCCAATCGGCGCCTTCACAGGCGTCCTCTAGCGAACAAAAGCTCAGCGTGCCCTCGCTCGGCAACGCCCGATCATACAACGCGGGCAAGGACCGCCGCGCACCCGCCAACACTTCGTTGATCTTGCGCTCAGCCTCTGGGTCGGGGTCGGCCACCGCCACGTCCCACCCGTTCAACAGGAACCGTGCTGCCCAACCGCCGCCAATTACGCCGCCGCCAATAATTGCTGCCTTCATGTCATCCGCTCCGTATGGCCATCAACGGCCAGTGTTTGTCCTGAAATTCGCTTGCCCGCATCCGAAGTCACGAACAAAACCATATCCGCGATGTCCTCTGCGGTGACCCATGTGCGCAGGGATGTGCCCTCGGCATAAAGCGCGCGCATGTCCTCAACCGTGCAGCCCTTTGCGGCTGCCTCCTTGGCCAAGACCCGCTCCATCCGGGGGCCTTCAACCGCACCGGGCGCCACCGCGTTGACGCGTACGCCCGCCGGGCCCAATTCCATCGCGAGGGTCTTCATCAAGCCGATCACCCCCCATTTCGCCACGACGTAGGGCGCGCGCGAGGGCACGCCCCACAGCCCAGATGTTGAGGAAGTCAACATGATTGACCCCGCCCCCTGCGCAGCCATCAACGGCGCAGCCCAGCGCGTGGCCAGAAACGCGCCGTCCAGATTGGCCGCCAAAGTGGCGCGCCAATCCCCAAGGCTCATGTCCGCAATGCCCGCCGCAGGCCCACCGATGCCTGCATTCGCACACAACACATCCACGCCGCCCATCGCCTCCTCAACGCGGGCGAAAAACGCAGCCATCTGCGCCTCATCCGTGACGTCAGCAGCCACCCCCAACATGCCCTCGGGCACCTCGCCGGGATCAACATCACAATAGGCGACCCGCGCCCCTTGCTCTGCAAACCGCCTCGCCAAACAGGCACCAATCCCGGCGCCGCCAGCGGTGATGACAACCCGCGCACCTTCGTGCGTCATCGGGATGACTTATACGTGCCAGCCTCAATCGATGGCCAAGCTTGATCAAACGGCATGACACCCTCATGCTTCAGGTGCCAATGCGTGTCGATGCCGTCCCAGCCCTTGCCCCGGAACACATGCCCACACTCAGGGCAAGTCTTGCGCCCGGACGCGCTCTCCGCCGACACAGGGCCCGCAACACTGCGCGCATCGCGCAGATCATCACGCGGCGCACGCTTCACAAGCCCCAGCTTTTCGCGCACCTCAGCGGGGCCAATCACCCGCGCGCCCATGCCCTCGATCACTCCAACCGCACGCTCAACAAGCTGTGCATTGGTGGCCAAAACACCTTTTTCCAGCCAAAGGTTGTCCTCAAGACCCACCCGAACGTTGCCACCCGCCAGAACACTCGCCGCAACATAAGCCATCTGATTGCGCCCCAGCCCAAACGCACTGAACGTCCAATCCGACGGCACATTATTCACCATTGCCATAAATGTGTTCAGGTCATCCGGCGCCCCCCAAGGCACCCCCATGCACAATTGCACCAAGGCGTCAGAGGTCAAAATACCCTCAGCCACCAATTGCTTGGCAAACCAAAGATGCCCGGTATCAAATGCCTCAATCTCGGGCTTCACGCCCAAATCGGTCATCATCTGCCCCATTGCCCGCAACATACCGGGCGTGTTGGTCATCACATAATCCGCTTCGGCAAAGTTCATCGTCCCACAGTCAAGCGTGCAGATTTCCGGCAAGCACTCCGCAATATGCGCAACCCGTTCTGTCGCCCCCACCATGTCGGTACCCGAAGTCACAGGGAACGGCGCCTCGACACCACCAAACACGATGTCACCGCCCATACCGGCGGTCAGATTCAACACAACATCAACGTCCGCATCGCGGATCCGGTCCGTAACCTCCCGGTACAACCCCAAATCACGCGAAGGCACGCCGGTTTCAGGATCCCGCACATGGCAATGCACCACTGCCGCACCGGCCTTCGCCGCCTCAATCGCACTCTCCGCAATCTGGGCAGGCGAACGCGGCACATGCGGACTGCGATCCTGTGTTCTGCCGGATCCTGTGACGGCACAGGTGACAAACACCTCTCGGTTCATCGTCAGTGGCATGTCTTACTTCCTCGTCATCTTTGGTTTCAAAATATCCCCGCTGGAGGCCAGATTTTTCCTAAAAATCTGTGGCCACCCTAGCGCCCCGTCCAGACGGGATCGCGCTTCTCAGCAAAAGCACGCGCACCTTCTAGCTGATCCTCAGATCGGTACAGCCGTTCCACACTCTCGAACTGGCTGGATTTAATCCGCAGCAATGCATCCTGGAACTTCATGTCTTCCGCTTCGCGCACCACTTCTTTGATCGCCGCAAACACCAGCGGCGGCCCACTCGCAAGACTATCCGCCAAGGCCCGCGCCTCAGCCATCAAATCTTCAGCAGCGACCACCCGGTTTACCAGTCCCCAACGCGCGGCTTCCTCAGCCTCCAGCCAGCGCCCGGTCAACAACATTTCCATGGCGATGTGGTATGGAATGCGCTTGGGCAACTTGATTGACGCCGCATCCGCGACAGTCCCCGAGCGGATTTCCGGCAAGGCAAATGATGCACCCTCAGCGGCCAAGATGATGTCGCCCGACAAAGCCAGCTCCAACCCGCCACCACAGCAAATGCCGTTCACAGCCATGATCACCGGCTTGTTCAGCCCGCGCAGCTCTTGCAAGCCGCCGAAACCACCCTTGCCATAATCCCCGTCCACGGCGTCGCCATCGGCTGCGGCCTTCAAATCCCAACCGGGGCAGAAAAACTTCTCTCCCGCGCCCGTGACCAAAGCCACTCGCATCTCTGGGTCGTCCCGAAATGCTGTGAACGCCTCGCCCATGGCCCGGCTTGTCTCAAGATCAATCGCATTGGCCTTGGGCCGGTTAAGCGTGAATTCAAACACGCCACCGCGACGCTCGATGTGAAAAGGGGTGTCCATTTAGTTCTCCGCCATGCGCACCAATGCGTCCACTGCCACCGCACGGGTGGGTGTGCACAACACCGGGTTAATCTCAACTTCCCACAACGCATCCGCATGGGCCTGCGCGAAGTCCTGCACGGATTGCACCAAAGCCACAAGACCCTCCCGGTCAACACCCCGCGCCCCGCGCCAGCCCGCCAATTTCGGCGCAATCGCCAAGCGGCTAAGGGCTGCGTCAATCTCATCCGCAGTGCTGGGCACCAATAGCTGGACCGTATCGCCCCACAACTCCGTATCGACCCCGCCAGCCCCCAGCGTCAGCACAAAGCCATGGGCCGGGTCGCGCACTACAGCGACCAGCACTTCGGCCGCAGCGTCGGCAATCATTTCCTCCACCAAAACCTCACCACCCAGCGTCGCCTTGGCCTGCGCCAAATCACCCGCCGCGACGTTCAGCATCACGCCCCCGGCCTCAGTTTTGTGGGCAAGCCCCGTGGCCTTTACCACGAACGGCCCGGCCCCATCACCGCGCGGTACGACCACGCCATGCGCCGCCAAAGCCGCCTTGGACCGTGCCTCGCCCCACACCACGGGCAACCTGCTGCTCGGCACAGGCAGCAAAGGCGGCGGACCGTCATCGCGTGCCATCGAACCGACCACAGCAATAGCGGCCAAGGCCTCAGACATGCCCAAAAACGGCACAATACCCTTCGCAATCAACCGCTGTGCGACATCCTCCGGCAAAGCCTCTGGCAAACTCGACACCAACCCCATGGGGGTATCACTCGCTGCAGCGGCGGCCTCAAGCGCTTCAATCGCAGGCGTCCACGCATCCACGTCGCAGCGATCCCCGCGCGGAAAGTCCAACACCAGCACGCCCATATCCACGGCACCCGCCATCATGGCCGTATAGGTAGCTGTCATCGCTTCGCGGTCAGCCCAAATGTAGGTGTGGTAATCTAGCGGGTTGGCCAGCGCGACCTTGGGGCCCAGCGCCGCGCGCAGCCCATCTGATTGCCCCTGACACAGTGCGGGAAACGTCACACCCAATCGCGCACCCAAATCCGCCATCAGGCTCGCTTCGCCGCCCGAACATGACGCTGACACAACACGCGCACCCGCCAAACCGGCGGTGCAATGCAACAGCTTCAACGCCTCCAACAGCACCGGAAGGCTCTCAACCTCTCCAATTCCAAGGCGTGCAAACAACGCCGACGCCCCGGCACTTGATCCGACCAAAGATGCGGTATGCGACACCGCCCCCGCCTGCGCCTGCGCCGACCGGCCCACCTTCAATGCAACGATCGGCACCTCGACTTCGCGGGCAACTCCCACAAACCGGTCCAGATCATCGATCCCCTCAAGGTATAGCCCGATCGCGCTGACCCTTGGGTCGGCCGCCAACTCAGCGATCACGTCACTCACACCACGGCTCGCCTGATTGCCAAGCGTCACCACATAGGCAATCGGTAATCCCCGCGCCTGCATGGTAATGTTGAGCGCGATGTTCGAACTCTGCGCCACAATCGCCACGCCCCGTTCGACGGGCACGCCACCATGCTGATCAGGCCACAACCCAACCCCATCCAGATAGTTCAAAAGCCCATAGCAATTGGGCCCCAAGAAGGGCATTCCCCCTGCAGCTGCCAACAACGCGGCCTGCATTTCACCGCCGTCCGCCAACTCCGCCACGGCTTCCGAAAAGCCGGAGGCAAAACACACCGCCCCCCCGGCTCCCATCGCGGACAACGCAGCCACCGCCTCGACGGTTGCGGCCCGGTTCACCCCCAAAAACACAGCATCCGGCACGCCCGGCAGATCCTCGATCCGCGCGACATCCCCACGGGTGGGATGCACCCACCACACCGGCCCGTCAAAATCCCGGCAATTCGCAAGGACCGACGCACACCATGCGCCGCCCCCCACAACAGCAATGGACCGAGGCCGCAAAAGCCGCCCCAACCCATCCTTTGTTCCCAAAATACTCCCGCCGGAGGCTCCCACGCCTCAGCCCTCCAAAGGCCGCAACAACTCGCGCGATATGATGTGACGCTGTATCTCGCTGGTCCCGTCCCAAATGCGCTCCACCCGCGCATCGCGCCAGAACCGCTCAATCGGATAATCATCCATCAGGCCCATCCCACCATGGATTTGCAACACAGCATCCGTGACCCGCGCCAACATCTCCGAAGCATAGAGCTTTGCACTCGCAATCTCACGGTTCGCGGGCAGCCCCTCATCCAAACGCCACGCGCTCGCAAGCGTCAGATAATCGGCGGCATCAATTTCCGTGACCATATCCGCCAGCTGAAAACTCACCCCCTGAAACTTACCAATCGCTTGTCCGAACTGCCGACGCTCTGCGGAATAGCTCAGCCCCAAATCAAAACAGCGCCGCGCCCGGCCCACCGCCATCGCCGCCACCGTGATCCGGGTCGCATAAAGCCACTCGTTCATCACCGCAAAACCACCATCCACCTCACCCAAGACTTGGGCATCCGGCAGGCGGCAGTTGTCGAACTCAAGGATCATGTTCTTGTAGCCCCGGTGGCTGACGCTCTTATAGCCGTCCCGGATCGTGAACCCCGGCGTGCCGCGGTCCACCAAAAACGTGGTGAGCCGCTTTTTGGGGCCCTTTGGGGTTTGGTCCTCACCGGTCGCGACAAACACAATCACGAAGTCCGCGTGCTCCGCCCCCGAGATAAAATGCTTAGTCCCGTTCAGCACCCAATCGCCGCCATCGCGCACCGCCGCACAGGTCATGCCCCGCACGTCCGACCCCGCGCCGGGTTCGGTCATCGCCAACGCATCCATCCGCTCACCGCGCACAGCCGGCATCAGATACCGCTCGCGCTGCTCGCCTTCGCAGGCCATCAGAATATTCTGGGGCCGCCCAAAGAAATGCGTCAACGCCATGGACCCACGGCCCAATTCCCGCTCAACCAACGCAAAATCAACGTGGTTCAGCCCAGCGCCACCAACCTCTTCGGGAAAATTACAGGCGTAAAAGCCCAACTCTAGCGTCTTGGACTTGATCGCTTCGGCCACGGCGGGCGGCACTTCACCGGTCCGCTCAACCTCCGCCTCATGCGGATAAATCTCAGTTTCTACAAACGACCGGACCGTATCCACGATCATCTGTTGCTCGTCGCTCAACCCAAAGTGCATGGAATGTCCCCAGTTTTAGGGGCACCCTAGCAACCAAAACCGCAGATACCAGCCCGATAAAGACGTCCTAAACGCAGTTAGCGGCACCGCCGCTTGAATGCCCTAACCGCATTTTGAGTGGCCACAGTCCCGGCACGTCATGCACCCTTCGATCATCTGCATCCCGTATTGGCCACAACTCGGACAGGCAGGCCCCGCCGCTTGTCCGGGTAAGTTAACCACCTCGGCCTTTGGGTCGGCCTTTAGCCCCATCCCTTCACCCTCAATGAACCCGATAGAGATCAGGTGCTGCTCAATCACGCCCCCAATCGCCGCAAGAATCGATGGGATATATTTCCCCTCCACCCAAGCGCCCCCGCGCGGATCAAACACCGCTTTCAGTTCCTCAACCACAAACGACACATCCCCACCCCGCCGGAACACCGCCGAAATCATCCGCGTCAACGCAACCGTCCACGCAAAATGCTCCATGTTCTTGGAGTTGATGAACACCTCGAACGGACGCCGATGCCCGTTCAGGATCACGTCATTAATGGTGATATAAATCGCGTGCTCGGTGTTGGGCCACTTCACCTTATAGGTCTGCCCCTCCAACGACGCGGGTCGCCGCAACGGCTCCGACAGGTGAACAACCTCCGCTCCAGTTTCATAGGGCAGTATCGTCTCGGGGTCGCTGGGTCCATCGCCAAAAAGAAGCCATCCTGGAGAAACATTCAGCAATGTTGAAAACTGTTGCGCGCGACCTTTTGATAGCTCCTGCCTACCGCTCAAAACACGCGACACATGTGTACGCTCAATTCCCAATTTATCTGCAAAAACAGACGGCTTATCGAAACCAGCACGTGTCATCGCCCACTTCACACGTTCAATAACTGTCGGAAGTTCTGGCACTACCTCCTTCTCCTCCGATACACTCAACACCGATCCCGTCACCGCGTTCGGCCGGTACGTCGTACAGCCCTTACAGCCCTGATCCCAAGCCGCCATGTAGACGTCCTTAAAATCCTCAAAGCTGATATCTTCGGGGCAGTTGATCGTCTTTGAGATACTCGAATCGATCCACTTCTGCGCCGCCGCCTGCATCCGCACGTGATCTTGCGGCGCCAGCGTTTGGGCATTCACAAAGTAATCGGGCAGTTCCCGATCGCCAAACTTTTCGCGCCACATCTGAACGGCGTAGTCCACGACTTCCTCTTCGGTCCGCGATCCGTCTTTTTGCAACACCTTGCGCGTGTAGGCATAGGCGAACACCGGCTCGATGCCCGAACTGACGTTGCCCGCATATAGCGAAATGGTCCCCGTCGGCGCGATTGAGGTCAACAGCGCGTTGCGAATGCCGTGCTCTGCGATTGCGGCGCGGACATCGTCATCCATCGCCTCCATCGTGCCGCTGGCCAAATAGGCCTCCGCGTCAAACAAAGGAAACGGCCCCTTTTCCTGCGCCAATTGCACCGAACTCAGGTACGCGGCGCGTGCGATCCGGTGCAACCAGCGGTCCGTCAGACGCGCCGCCTCCTGTGATCCATAGCGAGATCCCACCATCAACAACGCATCCGCCAACCCGGTCACGCCCAACCCAATGCGCCGTTTCGCGCGGGCCTCCGCGGCCTGTGCCTCTAGCGGAAAGCGGGACGCATCAACCACGTTGTCCATCATCCGCACCGCAGTTCCGACCAAGGAAACCAAAGCCTCCTCATCCAAATCCGCCCCGTCCTCAAACGGCCGATCCACCAGCCTCGCCAGATTGATCGAGCCCAGCAAACACGCGCCATACGGCGGCAAAGGCTGCTCACCGCAGGGGTTCGTCGCCGCGATCGTCTCACAATAATTCAAGTTGTTAGCCGCATTGATCCGATCGATGAAAATCACGCCCGGCTCGGCATATTCAAACGTGGCCTGCATGATCCGGTTCCACAGATCACGCGCATCCATCGTGCGGTACACACGGCCGTCAAACACCAAATCCCAAGGCGCATCGGCCTTCACCGCCTCCATAAAGGCATCCGTGACCAACACACTCACGTTGAACATCCGCAACCGCGCCGGGTCCGACTTGGCTTCGATGAAATCAATGATATCGGGGTGGTCGCAGCGCATCGTGGCCATCATCGCACCGCGACGTGATCCCGCCGACATGATGGTGCGGCACATCGAATCCCACACATCCATGAACGACAACGGCCCGCTGGCGTCCGCTGCCACACCGGTCACGCTCGCGCCCTTGGGGCGGATGGTCGAAAAATCGTACCCAATGCCGCCACCCTGCTGCATCGTCAGAGCAGCCTCCTTCAGCATGTCGAAAATCCCGCCCATGCTGTCGGGGACCGTGCCCATGACAAAACAGTTGAACAAGGTCACCGACCGCGCCGTACCAGCACCCGCCGTAATCCGCCCCGCGGGCAGATACTTGAAATCCTCTAGCGCCGCATAAAACCGCGGCTCCCAAACCTCTGGCTCCGCCTCAACCGCCGCCAAGGCCCGCGCGATCCGCCGCCATGTGTCCTCCACCGAACGGTCCAGCGGCGTCCCATCCGCCTTCTTGAACCGATATTTCATATCCCAAATCTGTTCAGCAATCGGAGCGGTAAAACGGGTCATGGCAGTGATCCTTGTTTTCAATAACAGCGGAGACACACAATAGCTTGAAGACCTCTCAAAATCCACTACCATATGTTGTGAATTATGGGGACGACTCTGTGGATAAGCCTGTGCATCTTATCAAACTCTGCGTTGGAGCAGAAGCGGTTGAGGACCTTCTGGCGTGGCAAAACCACCCCCGCGCCAAAGGCCCAGACGGCATGCCGCGCCACGTCACACGCATGTGGCCCAAACGCGAACCCGAGATCGTGGGCCAAGGCTCGCTGTTTTGGGTGTTCAAGGGCCTTATCCTATGCCGCCAACCGATAGTCCGTTTCGATGAGGTGATCGGCCACGATGGCATCCGCCGCTGCGGCATCGTGCTGGACCCAACGATTACCCGCGTCACGCCCGTTCCCAAACGCCCGTTCCAAGGGTGGCGCTACCTCCAAGCCGCCGACGCGCCACTCGATCTGCGCGAAGGCCGTGAGGCTGACGACCCCTTGCCCGACACACTGGCACGCGAACTGGCGGACATCGGGCTGCTCTAACGCCGCCCGGCCTCCTTTGTTCCCAAAATACTCAAATGCTGCACCAGCGGCTATCTGGGGCCGCGCCCCAGATCCCCAGACACTTAGTCCCCAGTAACCGGGCGACCTACCAATGCGGCGGGCGCTGATCGGCCAGCGGAACGGTGCCGCCTGCGTCCAATTCGCTCTCGGCGGCGCGGCGCATCAACGCTTCAATCCGACGCTCCGCGACGTCCAGCGTCTTGGCGTGTCCGGCCACCACATCCGACAAATCTTCGACCACACGGGTCAGGTGCGCCACCTTTTCCTGCAACGCAATCATTTCCACATCACTCATCTCTCACCTCGTCCAATTGTCCCATTGCTTGCCCCCACGTACTGGGGCGGGTAAAGGCGGGGCACCTGATCAATCATCGGACCGACCCATGGCCAAACCCAAGAAATCCCCGCGCCCCAAGGCCGAACCGCCCAAGGGCTTTCGCGACTATTTCGGCACCGAGGTGTCCGAACGCAAGGCTATGTTGGATCAGATCGCCGCTGTCTACCATTTGTATGGGTTTGAGGCACTCGAATCTTCGGCCGTAGAAACGGTCGAAGCCTTGGGCAAATTCCTCCCCGACGTGGACCGCCCCAATGAAGGCGTCTTTGCGTGGCAAGAAGCCGACGAGCACGACAAGGGTGACTGGATGGCCCTGCGCTATGACCTGACCGCGCCGTTGGCCCGCGTCTATGCACAACACCGCAATGACCTGCCCATGCCCTATCGCCGCTTTGCGATGGGCCCCGTTTGGCGCAACGAAAAACCCGGCCCCGGTCGGTTCCGTCAGTTTTATCAATGCGATGCCGATACCGTCGGCGCCCCTTCGGTCGCAGCGGACGCAGAAATCTGCGCCATGCTCTCGGACACGCTCGAGGCCGTGGGCATTCCGCGCGGCGACTACCTGATCCGGATCAACAACCGCAAAGTGCTCAACGGCGTGCTTGAGGCCACAGGCGTCACGGATGACACCCAACAGGCCGACGTTTTGCGCACTATCGACAAGTTCGACAAAGTCGGTGAGGCAGGCGTACGCGAGCTGCTGGGCAAGGGCCGCTTGGACGCGTCCGGCGCCTATATCGACGGCGTTGGCCTGACCGACGCGCAGGCCGAACCGGTCCTCGCGTTCCTTACCTCCAAGGGCGCGACCTCTGCCGACACGCTCGCCAACTTGCGCGCGGCCATCGGCGACAGTGCAGTAGGCACCGAAGGCGTAGAAGAGTTGCAAACCATCGCAACCCTGCTCGAAGCCCAGGGCTACGCCGCCGACAGGATCGTGATTGACCCTTCGGTCGTCCGCGGCCTCGGCTACTACACGGGCCCAGTCTATGAAGCCGAACTCACCTTTGAGATCAAAGACGAAAAGGGGCGACCTCGGCAGTTCGGCTCCGTCGCAGGGGGCGGTCGCTACAACGGCCTTGTGCAACGTTTCACCGGCCAAGAGGTTCCCGCAACCGGCGTATCCATCGGCGTTGACCGCTTGCTCGCAGCGCTCCGCATGAAGGGCCGCGTCGCCGCCACTCCCCCCGGTCCTGTGGTCGTCACGGTCATGGACAAGGCCCGCATGGCCGACTACCAACAAATGGTGTCTGAACTGCGCGCCGCAGGCATCCGGGCCGAGGTGTACTTGGGCAACCCCAAGAACTTTGGCAACCAGCTGAAGTACGCAGACAAGCGGCTTAGCCCGGTGGCAATCATCCAAGGTTCAGACGAGGCAGAGCGCGGCGTGGTGCAAATCAAGGACCTGATCCTTGGGGCCAAAATCGCCGAGAGCGCCTCACTTGAGGAATGGAAAGCCCAACCCGCCCAACGCGAAATTTCGCGCGCCGATCTGGTGGAAGAGGTTCGCAAGTGCCTGGAGCAGTAGACAAAATCGCAGACCGGGCCGAAGCCGCACGGGTGCTAGAGGCGTTTCAACACGCCGGTGCCACCCCGGTGGAAACCGACCTTTTGCAGCCCGCCGAAACCCTGTTGGACCTATACGGCGAAGACATTCGGGGCCGTGCCTTCATCACCCAAGACCCCGATCAGGGTGAGATGATGCTGCGCCCCGATTTCACAGTACCCGTCGTGCAAATGCACATGGACAACATCGAGGCCGGCGGCCCCGAGCCCGCGCGCTACGCCTATATGGGTGAGGTGTTTCGCAAGCAAGAAAGCGACGCGACCCGCGCCCGTGAATACCTACAGGTTGGCTTTGAGCTGTTTGATCGTACCGATCCCGCGCGCGCCGACGCTGAGGTTTTTGCTCTGTTTTCAGAGGTTTTGTCGCCGCTCAATGTGCGGGCTGTGACCGGGGATATTGGCATCCTGATTGCGGTCGTAAATGGGCTGTCCACGTCCGAACGTCGCCGCGCAGCCCTGCGACGCCACATCTGGCGTCCGCGCCGGTTCCGCACGTTGCTAGACCGCTTTACGGGGCGCAACCCGGTGCCCGCGCACCGCGCAGCCCTAATCGCGGACCCGCGAGCGGCCTTGGCCGTGGCTCGGGACGCCGTGCAAGTCGGCAAACGCGCCCCGCAGGAGGTCGCGGACCGGATCGAAGCCCTTCGGGTCGACGCCGCAACCCCGCCCATCGGCGAAGCTGAGGCAGATGTGATCGACGCGGTGCTGGACCTTAAGGCCCCGCTGTCCGGCGCGCTGCAAATCCTGCGCGACATCGCCATCGACCTGCCCGCAATTTCGTATGCTACCGACATGTTTGAAGCCCGGCTTGAGGCACTAGACGCGGCCGGTATCACAATCGCCGACATCCCGTTTGAGGCCACCTATGGGCGCACCTCGATGGAATATTACGACGGTTTTGTGTTTGGATTTACCGGCGCACCACATCTGCCGCCTGTGGCCACTGGCGGGCGCTATGACGCACTGACCTCGGTGTTGGGCCAGGGCCGCGCAATCCCGGCTGTGGGCGGCGTCATTCGCCCCGCCCTTGTCCGCCAAATGCGGGAGAACCTCACATGACGCTCAAGCTGGGGGTGCCGTCCAAGGGGCGGCTGATGGAAAAGACATTTCAATGGTTTGGCAAGCGTGGGTTGACGCTGTCGCGCACTGGATCGGAGCGGGAATATGCTGGCGCGGTTGAGGGGGCAGACATCGAGCTGGTCCTGCTTTCGGCAGGTGAAATCCCGCGCGAATTATCCGCCGGGCGCATCCATTTGGGCGTCACGGGGTCGGACCTTGTGCGGGAAAAACTGAGCCTTTGGGACCAGCGGGTCGAAGAGCTTGCGCTGATGGGTTTTGGTCATGCGGACCTGATCCTAGCGGTGCCGGTCGCGTGGGCGGATGTGGACACCTTGGATGATCTGGACGCGGTTGCCGCCGCGTTTCGTGCGCAGCACGGTCATCGTCTGCGGATTGCCACGAAATATCACCGTCTGGTGCGTGACTATTTGCGCGACGCGGGCGTGGCCGACTATCAACTTGTCGATAGCCAAGGCGCGACGGAGGGCACTGTCAAGAATGAGACGGCAGAGGCCATCGCGGACATCACCTCAACCGGCGAAACGCTGCGTGCGAACCACCTGAAAGTTTTGGGCGGCGGGCCGATCCATCAAAGCCAAGCGACGCTGTTTCGGTCACGGGCGGCAGATTGGACAGTTGAAGACCGCGCTGAGCTAAAGCGACTTGAGGGTATTTTGGGCCTCTGACCCAATAGGTCACGCCTTATGTCCTATTGTTGCGCGCGCGCAACAAAGGGTCAGTCTATATTACTGATAATTAACGTATATTTAACAAAGTCCACATCGCATTAACCACAAGATGTGGGGCGGTGTCCCTCTATTTTGCGGTACGTTGGTGTCTTGATGCAACCGCGATCTGGTCATTGTGTTCATGTGTATTAAATGCCTGATCAGTGCAACCTGAGGCGCTGCATAATTCAGACCGCCTGCCCCCTATTTTGACGGCCAAATTCAGACGCCTTTACCCTCCCGCATCTCCACCATTGACCAAGCCCGAAAACCGCATCATATCCCCATCATGACCGACATCGACAAAATCCGAAATTTCTCCATCGTCGCGCACATCGACCACGGAAAATCCACGCTCGCTGATCGCCTGATCCAGGAGACGAACACCGTCGCCGTTCGGGACATGAAAGAGCAACTGCTTGATTCCATGGACATTGAGCGCGAGCGTGGCATCACAATCAAGGCCAACACCGTGCGGATCGATTACACCGCCGACGATGGTCAGGATTATGTGCTGAACCTGATCGATACCCCCGGCCACGTCGACTTTGCCTATGAGGTCTCCCGCTCTATGCGTGCGGTTGAGGGTTCTTTGTTGGTGGTCGACAGCACGCAAGGTGTTGAGGCGCAGACGCTGGCTAACGTGTATCACGCGCTGGATGCAGACCACGAAATCGTGCCGGTTTTGAACAAAATCGACCTGCCCGCGTCAGATTGTGACCGTGTGGCCGAGCAGATTGAGGATGTGATCGGGATTGATGCCTCTGAGGCCATTCAGGTTTCGGCCAAGACAGGCGTCGGCATCCGTGAAACGCTTGAGTCCATTGTCAAACATCTGCCTGCGCCCAAGGGCGATCCGGATGCGCCGCTTAAGGCGATGCTGGTGGACAGTTGGTACGATTCGTATCTGGGCGTGATCGTTTTGATCCGCGTTATTGATGGCCGCCTGAAAAAAGGTGAACGCGTTAAGTTTTTGTCGAATGGGACCACGCACCATGTGGACCGGATTGGCGTGTTCCGCCCGGCGATGGCCGAAATCGATAGCCTCGGCCCCGGTGAAATCGGGTTCCTGACGGCGTCAATCAAGCAGGTCCGTGACACGCGCGTGGGTGATACGATCACCCATCAAAAGTCCGAAGTTGAGGCTTTGCCCGGCTTTAAGCCCGCACAGCCAGTGGTGTTTTGTGGGCTGTTCCCCGTGGACGCCGCCCAGTTTGAGGACATGCGCGACAGCATCGACAAACTCGCGCTGAACGACGCATCCTTTAGCTTTGAGATGGAAACATCCGCGGCTCTTGGGTTTGGTTTCCGCTGTGGTTTCCTTGGGTTGCTGCACCTTGAGGTGATCCGTGACCGGATTGAGCGCGAGTATGACATCGATCTGATAACCACCGCGCCGAGCGTTATTTATGACATTCACATGAAGGACGGCACGGTCGAGCAGCTGCATAACCCTGCGGATATGCCAGACCTGACCGTTGTAGATCACATCGAAGAGCCGCGGATCAAGGCCACGATCCTGGTGCCCGATGAATACTTGGGCGACGTTCTGAAACTGTGCCAAGACCGTCGCGGCCTACAGTTGGATCTGACCTATGCAGGGTCACGGGCGATGGTTGTGTATGACCTGCCTCTGAACGAGGTCGTGTTTGATTTCTACGACCGCCTGAAATCGGTGACGAAGGGCTATGCCTCGTTCGACTACCAAATGATTGGTTACCGCGAAGACAATTTGGTTAAGATGTCAGTGCTGGTCAACGACGAGCCCGTGGACGCCTTGTCAATGATGGTGCACCGCGAACGCGCCGAAACACGCGGTCGTGCGATGGTCGAAAAGCTCAAGGAGCTGATCCCGCGCCACATGTTCAAAATCCCGATCCAAGCGGCCATCGGCGGCAAGGTAATCGCGCGCGAAACCCTGTCGGCCATGCGTAAGGACGTGACCGCCAAGTGTTACGGCGGTGATGCCACTCGGAAGAAGAAGCTGCTTGAAAAGCAGAAAGCCGGTAAGAAAAAGATGCGCCAGTTCGGCAAGGTAGAGATCCCGCAGCAGGCGTTTATCAATGCATTGAAAATGGATAGCTAAGGCTGTCCGTTTTGGCGGCTGTGCTGGCCATAAGGCGCGCACAGCCACCGATCCAGTTGACCCATATCAACGCGAGCGTCTGAGGCCGGGCGCATAGTTCATCCGCATAACGGAGGATGAACCCATGGCTGCAAGCCCAACCTATGCTGAAATAAAAACCCGACTGCTGGACAGACGTGCTCAGTTAACCCGTCAGATGCAGATCATCGAACGGGATCTGGACCAGCCCGCCCCCCGAGACGCGGAAGACGCTGCAAGTGAGCGGCAGGGTGATGAGGTCATGGAGGCGCTTGGCATCCATGACGCCCAAGAGGTTCGCGCGATTGATGCCGCCCTCGCCCGGATCGAAACCGGCGAATACGGCATCTGTCAAAAGTGTGGTGACGACATTTCCGCCGCGCGCCTAGAGGCCGTGCCCACCGCATCGCTGTGTCGAAACTGCGCGCGGTAGCAAAGCGGCAGTTCGCTATTGTACAGCGCGTTCGATGGCCTGCCCGGCGCTCGTGATGTCACGGCCCACGCCTTGGATTGTTCCACAGGCAGTCAGGGCCACCAACATTGCCACCATCACACAAATACGGGTCATGCCGCGTTCTCCTTTGGTCTTCATATGTATTAACCATATCCAAACGAGCGCGACCAGCGCCCTAGACTGGGTCGGCGAAAGGGTGCTGTTAGATATCCAGCACGCAAATGCCTTTGGCGCCGCCCTCACACATCGCGACCAATTGCGCCCCTGCGGTAATGTGATCGGGGTGAACTAAATACGCGTCACGGGCGGCCGCATCCTCAAAATCGATGGTGACGGCATGGGTATAGCCGCGCGCGGCGCCCTCACGGCTCGTATTTGGGCCGGCACGGACCGGGCCCATGCCAGCGACGGCGCTGCGCAGATCCTCTAGTTTCGCCCAAAGTGCGTCGATCTCAGCCTGCGGAATGCTGGCTTTGATCTGGCACAAAACGATGTGGCGTACGGGGTCGGGGGCTGGGCGCAGGCGGCCATTGATCTCTAGCAGATTGCCCTCTGGATCCTCGACATAGACGTGGCGCAGCCCGGGGATTGCGAACTCTCCGGTGACGGAATGGGGCACGCCCGCCGCGGCTAGCCGCGCGATCACACCGTCCAGATCATCGACCTGAAGCGCCACGTGGCCACCAATACTGGGGTTATGGGCCATGTTGTTTTTGGCCGCAAATTCCGGGTCTGGCGCGATCAGATGTAGGCCAGTGTGGCCCTCACGCCCGTCACCCAAAAGCGCGAGCTTGTCTGGATCACCCGGAAGGTAGCCGCGCGTTTCGGGAAAGGCCCATGTGCCCAGCGTCATGCCCAGAATTTCGGTATAGAACCGAGCGGTTTGCGGCACGTTGCGTGCCTCTAGATTGACGTGATGTATGGACCAAGCCATGCGCATCCCCCCGTTTCGCAGCAAGTCTATTGCGGGCAGCTTGCGACGTACGCTGAGGATTATCCAGCGTTCTTTGGCGGCAGGGCGGCTGCGTTAACGGATTGGCCACAATGGTTAAGGAATACCCCAACTTGACCACCCTAGCGTCACATTCTGGCCCTTTACCAAGGGCAGGCTGATCTTAGGCTTTTCGAAGCATGACCTCCTCCCATTGGGACCCGGTTGAGCCGAACGTTTTTGGCCCACCGGCGTTTCCAGAAAGGTCCGCGTGTCCCTCGCACGCGGGCCTTTTTGCGGCTTGGGACTGGCGGAGGGCAGGCAGCACCCCTAGCTTGAGGTCAAAGGAGATTTCCCATGACCAACCCGTTACTTGCCGATTGGACTGCCCCGCACGCCCTGCCCCCGTTTGAGGCACTGGAGGATGCGCATTTTGGCCCCGCGTTTGACGCCGCCGAAGCAGAAGGCCGCGCTGCAATTGCGGCGATTGCCGACGCCCCAGAGCCGCCGACATTCGCCAACACAATCGAAGCGTTGGAACGCGCGGACAAGCTGCTCGACCGGGTGGCGGGCGTGTTTTACAATATCGTAGGTTCGGACAGTAACCCCGAGCGTGAGGCGCTGATGCGCGATCTGGCCCCGCGCATGTCGGCCTATGCCAGCGAAATCACCAACAACGCGGCCCTGTTTGCCCGCATTCAAACTCTGTGGGATGCGCGCGATGATCTGGGCCTTAGCCCGGAACAGGCACGGGTTTTGATGCTGTATCACCGCAGTTTTGTACGCTCGGGTGCCGCACTAGAAGGTGCGGCTCGCGATAGGCTGACGGAGGTGAAATCACGTCTGGCAACACTGGGAACAACGTTCACCCAAAACCTGCTGGCCGATGAGCGGTCGTGGTTTATGACGTTGTCCGAGGATGATCTAGAGGGCCTACCTGATTTTGTGGTAGCCTCGGCGCGTGCCGCGGGTGAGGAAAAGGACGCAGGCGGGCCGGTCGTGACGCTGTCACGGTCATTGATCACGCCGTTTCTACAGTTTTCGCCGCGCCGGGATCTACGTGCCAAGGCCTTTGCGGCATGGACCGCGCGGGGCGCAAACGGCGGCGACACGGACAACCGCGCCATCTGCGCCGAGATCCTAGCCTTGCGCGCGGAGCGTGCCCAGTTGCTCGGCTACGACACCTTTGCCGACTATAAGCTTGAAACCGAGATGGCCCGCACACCGGACGCGGTACGCGGTTTGTTGATGCAAGTCTGGGAACCCGCGAAAGCCGCCGCCGACAAGGACGCGAAAATCCTAGAAGCGATGCTGCACAAGGACGGATACGAAGGTCCGTTGGAGCCATGGGATTGGCGCTATTACGCATCGATCCGGCGCAAGGCTGAGCATGACTTGGATGAGGCAGAGCTAAAGCCGTATTTGCAACTGGACCGCATGATTGAGGCGTCGTTTGCCTGTGCGAACCGGCTGTTTGGGTTGGAGTTTGCGCCCCTCGACGTCCCGCTTTACCACCCTGATGCCCGCGCATGGGAGGTCACGCGCAACGGCGCGCCTGTCGCGGTTTTCGTTGGCGATTACTTTGCCCGTGGGTCCAAACGGTCGGGGGCGTGGTGTTCAGCGATGCGGTCACAGTCCAAGCTGGACGGGGCCGTGACGCCGATCGTCGTGAATGTTTGCAACTTCGCCAAATCTGACCCCGCGCTGCTGTCCTATGACGATGCGCGCACCTTGTTCCATGAATTCGGCCACGCCCTGCACCAGATGTTGTCGAACGTCACCTATGGGCTGATTTCCGGGACCTCGGTGGCCCGTGATTTCGTGGAACTGCCCAGCCAACTTTATGAGCATTGGCTGGAGGTGCCCGAGGTGTTGGAAGAATTCGCAACCCACGCCGACACAGGCGCGCCGATGCCACGCGACCTGTTGGACCGCCTGTTGGGCGCGGCCACCTATGACATGGGCTTTTCCACCGTGGAATACGTAGCCTCGGCGCTGGTCGATTTGGCGTTCCATGAGGCCGCCGACGCCCCAGCCGACCCGATGCAAAAACAGGCCGAAGTGCTTGAGGCGATTGGCATGCCCCGCGCAATCCCGATGCGCCATGCGACGCCGCATTTTGCCCATGTGTTCGCAGGCGACGGATATTCCGCCGGGTACTACAGCTATATGTGGTCCGAGGTGATGGACGCCGACGCATTCGATGCCTTTGGCGAAGCGGGCGGCCCGTTTGACCCCGAAATCGCCGCCAAGCTAGAGGAATTCATCCTATCGGCGGGCGGCTCGGAAGAGGCGGATGTGCTGTATACCAAGTTCCGGGGCCGGATGCCGGGGGTTGAGGCTTTGCTCAAGGGACGGGGGCTGTTGACAGCCTGATCCATCCGTTAGGGGGCGGGTGCGCCTGCCCCCCACAAATGCGCCATGGGTGACCAGCCTTCGATGCCGCTGACGCGGACCTCGCACCAGCCGTCGGCGCATTCGCCCAAACGTGCCACCACACCTTCTTGGGCGTAGGCGACGATACGGGTGCTGGGGTCGGGTTTCGCGTGCAGGGGCAGTTTATCGAGCGTCACAATAGCGGTACGCGCCCCCGAAAGCAGCGAATAATGCATCCAACCGCCTGCCCCGTCGCGATCAACTACACGGCGCCAATGGCCATATTCACTGACGACTTGCAGGGGCATGTTGCGCCGTTTGAACACCCAATCCACCCGGTGCGTGCGCGAAGGGCCGCGCCGCACATTGCCCTCAGCCGCCTTGAGCGAGACAAAGCGCGGCAAAGGCAGATTGGTCACAGGGCCGCGTTCGGCGGCGGGTTGGGCCACGACCTCGGTGGCTTGTGCAACGGGCGCCCATGCCGTCAGCCCGATCAGTAGTGCGAACGCAAGCCTGCGCATCATGTGTGAGGTCCTGTATCGTCTGATCTGCGCCCGTTTCGGGCTGCGTTTCACGCCTTGCACGTGGCTGTCAGTTTGTCACTATGGGGGTTATAAATCTAGAGCAGAGCGCGTTTATGGCGCGACAAATCCTAAGCCAAGCGCACCAGCGGCGCGACAATTCCAACGGAGAGCGGTCAAATGGCAGGCAAAAAGCTGACAGTTGTGGTCACCCGGAGACTGCCTGAGGCGGTTGAGACCCGCATGATGGAGCTTTTTGATGTCGAGCTGCGCGAAGATGACACGCCGATGTCTCGTGCGGAACTGGTCGCTGCGATGGGGCGCGCCGACGTCTTGGTGCCTACGATCACCGACACGATTGACGCGGGCCTGTTGGGTCAAGCCGGGGACAGACTGAAGCTGATTGCGAACTACGGTGCGGGTGTCGACAACATTGATGTTTCCACCGCGCGGCAGCGAGGCATTTTGGTCAGCAACACGCCTGGCGTTTTGACCGAAGACACCGCCGATATGACCATGGCCCTCATGCTGTCCGTCACGCGGCGCATCCCTGAGGGCATGGCCGTGATGCAAAAGGGCAATTGGGATGGATGGTCGCCCACTGCCCTTTTGGGGGGCCGCTTGGCCGGGCGACGGCTGGGTATTTTGGGCATGGGGCGGATTGGGCAGGCTGTGGCGAGACGTGCGGCGGCCTTTGGGATGCAGGTGCATTATCACAACCGACGCCGCCTACATGCGGGCCTAGAAGAGCCTTTGGAGGCAACCTATTGGGAAAGCCTTGACCAGATGATTGCGCGCATGGACGTGTTATCGATCAACTGCCCCCATACGCCATCAACCTTTCACCTGATGAACGCGCGACGGCTGAAGTTGATGAAACCCACGGCTGTGATTGTGAATACCTCCCGCGGGGAAGTCGTGGATGAAAACGCGCTGACCCGGATGCTGCGCGCAAATGAAATCGCAGGTGCAGGGCTGGATGTGTATGAGCATGGCCGCACCGTAAACCCGCGCCTGCGCGAGTTAAGCAACGTCGTGCTTTTGCCGCATATGGGATCGGCCACACACGAGGGGCGCGTTGAAATGGGCGAGAAAGTCTTGATTAATATCAAGACGTTCGATGATGGTCACCGCCCGCCAGATTTGGTTGTGCCAAGCATGTTGTAGGGGGCTCTGCCCCCGGCCTTCGGCCTCCCCCGGGATATTTAAAAACCAAAGAGTTGGGATCAGGGGGTGAGGATCGCGTTGTCGATCAAGAGCACCGGGCCGAAGTCCGCTGCGAGCAACAGGACCGCGTGTGACGCAAGTGGGACGTTGGGCAGTTCTGAGAGATCGGCGGCGGCTCGGATATCTACGGATTGTAAGGTAGCGCGCGGTTCTGCCGTGATTTGAGCAGAAACTTTTTCAACGATTTGGCTGGGCGTGGCGCCCTGTGCAGCCATGGTTTGTGCCGCATTCAGCGCCTGTGACAGGACAATGCTGGCCGCGCGATCCTGTGCGTCGAGGCGCAGGTTCCGCGAGGACATTGCGAGGCCGTCGGGTTCACGGACGGTTTCGTGGGCCACGATTTCAACTGGAATTTCGAGATCGCGGACCATCTGGCGGATCACGAGGACTTGTTGGTAGTCCTTTTGGCCAAACCATGCACGGGCGGGTTGAACCAAGTTGAACAGTTTGGTGACAACGGTCGCAACGCCCCGAAAATGGCCGGGCCGCAGTGCGCCCATCAACATGTCCGCCAGTTTGGGTGTCTCAACAATTGTATCCGCGCCTTCGGGGTACATTTGCGCAGCCGTGGGGCAGAATACGAGATCGACGCCTGCGGCCTCTAGCTGGGCGAGGTCCTCTGAGAGGGTGTCGGGGTATTTGGCCAAATCTTCGGGATTGCCGAACTGCGTAGGGTTCACAAAGATCGACACGACCACAGCATCAGACGCGGCGCGCGCGGCCTGTACAAGAGCCATATGGCCTGCGTGCAGAGCCCCCATCGTGGGCACAAACCCGGTATTGGCGGGCAACAATGCGCGGGCGGCGCGCAGGTCGGATTTGGTGTGAACGACTTTCATGCGCGTCGCTTATCCGGCCCGGTTGCCTGCATCAATGCGGCATGAAGGGCGCAACTTTGGCGACAGGTCGTTTTCGGATGGGTTTGCGTCGGGTGGGATTGTGGGCGACGCGCTTTTTTGGACAATGTAGGCGCAACTAGATCTCCGGGAGTGTTGCAATGAAAACGGAAGTAAAAGCCCTCGTTGTTGGCGGTGGTGCCGTGGGCAACGGCATCGCCTATCATTTGGCAAAAGCCGGTTGGTCCGACGTGATGTTACTGGAGCGTGATGAGCTGACCTCTGGCTCAACGTGGCACGCAGCCGGACTGTTGCCCCTGTTCAACATGAGCTATGCCACGAGCCACATTCACGACTATTCCGTGAAGTTCTACAAGTCGTTGGAAGAAGAGACCGGCTTGAACGCGGGCTTTTCCGTGGTGGGCAATTTGCGCATGGCACAGACCCAAGCGCGCATGGATGAATACATGCTGTATGCATCCACGGCCGAAACCGTGGGCGTGCCCTATGAATGGATGACGCCCGCACAAATCAAGGAGCGGTGGCCACTGGTGCGCACCGAGGACCTTGAGGGCGCGATTTTTCACCCCACAGACGGCTATATCAACCCCGCCGACGTCACGATGGCCATGGCCAAGGGTGCCCGTCAGCGCGGCGTCACAATTGAGCGCAAATGGCAGGTCGATGGCTATGAATGGAAGGGTGATCACTGGGAAGTCACCTGCACCAAGATGGCCGACAAGGGCGGCAATCTGGTCGCGACCGAAGAACAGGTTGTGGTCAAGGCAGAGCATGTCGTCACCGCCACGGGCAACCACGCCCAACGCACCGCAAAACTGCTGGGCATCAAATCCCCTGCGATCCCTGTGGAACACCAGTTCATCGTGACCGAACCCGACCCGATGCTGCAAGAATATCGTAAAACCCACGGTGAGCACCCCGTGCTGCGTGACGCGGACGCCAAGTGGTACGTGCGTGAAGAACGCGGCGGCTGGATTCTTGGCCCCTATGAGAAAAACGCGCCTGCGTGTTTTGAGTACGGTGTGCCGGACAGCTTCCGTGCGGATCTGTTTCCGCTGGATCTGGAGCGGATCGAAGAAGAATACATGTCCTTCATCCACCGCATCCCCTCATCGGAGGAAGTCGGCCTTAAGGACGACTTCAACGGCCCGATCTGCTACACCCCTGACGGCAACCCGCTGGTCGGCCCCGCACCCGGTTTGCGCAACATGTGGCTGGCTGAGGGCTTTAGCTTTGGGATCACGGCTGCGGGTGGCACAGGCTATTACCTTGCGCAGATGATGGTTGAGGGTGAGGCTGAGATCGACATGGCCTCGCTTGACCCGAAACGTTTCGGTTCGTGGGTGACAACGGAATATGCGGCGCGCAAGAACGAGGAGTCCTATGACCACGTTTACATCCTTCACCACCCGGATGAAGAGCGCCCCGCCTGCCGCCCCCTAAAAACCGCGCCTGCCTATGACCGGCAAAAGGCGCGGGGGGCGCAGTTTGGCTGCGTGAACGGTTGGGAACGGCCCAACTATTTTGGCCCGCTTGATGCCCCCGATAGCTTTGACCACGACGCGCGGTCCTTTCGGCGTGGGGCGTGGTGGGACTATGCCAAAGACGAGGCGCACGCCATCCGCGAAGGCGTTGGCCTAATTGATGCGACGGCCTTTACCAAGCATGTGCTGTCCGGACCCGGCGCAACACAGTTCCTCGATTGGTTCACCACAAACAAGCTGCCCCGTGTGGGCCGCATCAACCTGACCTACGCGTTGACGGCGGCGGGCACGACGCGCACGGAATACACCATCGTACGCCGTGGTGAGGACAGCTATTACCTTGTGTCTGCTGGCGCTTGGCAAGCCTATGACGCCGATTTCCTGCGGGCCGCCATTGCGGACAAAACGGCCGAGTTTGGGGCGATGACGTTGCAGGACGTGACATCGCAGTATGGTGTGTTTGCGATTGCGGGGCCAAAATCCCGCGATGTGTTGGGCGCTTTGATCAGTGATGCGAACCCCGAAACCGCGCTGTCTAACAAGCGGTTCCCGTGGCTGTCGTCGCAGGACATTGAGCTAAAGATGTGCCCCACAATGGCGATCCGCGTGGCCTACACCGGTGAGCTGGGCTGGGAGCTGCACCACCCGATTGAAATGCAGAACTATCTGTTTGATCAACTGATGCAAGCAGGTGAGCCGCACGGGCTGAAACTGGTTGGCGCGCGAGCGCAAAACTGGCTCCGGCAGGAGAAATCCTATCGCGCGTTTGGCACCGAATTGGGGCGCGATGCGACGCCGCTAGAGGCCGGGCTGGACCGGTTTGTTGACCTGAGCAAGGATTTCCACGGCAAAGCGGCGATGGAGGCCATTGGCATTCGCTCCAAGTGTGTGACGCTTTTGGTGGATGGGCCTGCGGATGCCGATCCGTGGGGCCGTGAGGCGCTGTATGCTGGCGACACCAAGGTCGGACGTCTGACCTCGGGCGGATATTCGCCAGCGTTTGGACGGTCCATCGGGATGGGCTATGTGCGACCTGATCTGGCGGAACCGGGCACCAAGCTGATGGCCAAAATCCAAGACAAACTGTGGCCCGTGGAGGTGACTGTCGACAGCCCCTATGACCCGACCAACGCCACCATCCGCAAGGACGGCTAGGCCATTTGAAGCAGAAGCCCGTGGGGCGGCGATGCCGTTCCCGGGCTTACTTTTCTGATTGATCCACCTTGCGGGCAATCAGCATGATGTTGTTGGCTGGCATCGGATAGGTCGAGACACGCAGCTGCAGCGCCTCTAGGACCGAAGCCACAGCCCCCAAGTCCTTGTATCCAAGCCCCTCGTGCCGCGCGAGAAGTTCGGAATGGAAATCTGCATCTCCCGGCGATGTGGTCATCCCCTCGCGCAGGAACGGCCCATAGATCGCGAGCATCCCATTGGGCGACAGGCTCTGGCTGGCCTCATCCAGCAAAACCGCCAAGTCTGCATCTGTGATCAGGTGCAAAAGGTTCACCACGATCACGACATCCACTGGCCCGCGCTGCTGCGCCCAACCTTGGGCGCAGGCATCCATGTGCACAGGTGGTCGGACGTTTTCGAGACCCATTACCGTGCGATACGCTTCGATTGACGCACGGCGCATGGCGCTGATGTCCGTCGGCTGCCACATCAGCTCTGGAAAGGCCGCGCCATGGGCCACGATGTGCTGCCCTGTACCAGACGCGATTTCCAGCACCCGGCCACTGCTGGGCAAGTATTTGGCCAATACGTCTTGGATCGGCTTGATGTTCCGTTCTGCTGCGACAGAAAACTTCTGAGCAATGATGTCATCAGACTCAGGGACTGTGCTTGGGGCCCGGTCGGAGGGTTTTGGTGTCATGCAAATCGCTCCGGAGCAAAGGCTTTGACTGTGGTGGTTTCTAGTTCGGGTGGGCGGGCACCGATGATATCTGCCAAAAGACGAGACGCCGCAGGAGCCGTTTGGAACCCATAGCCGCCCTGTCCCGCGCACCAGATGAACGACGGCTCAGCCGGATCAGGGCCCAGCACAAGACGGCGGTCTGGGGCAAAAGTGCGTAGCCCCGCCCATGTCGATAGCGGGCGTGTTACCTCGGGCGTGACGGCCTCTTGGTAGCGGGCAAGCCCCTCAGCCAGCGCCATATCATCGGCGAAGGCGTCCATGGGCGCGCTCGGCTCTTCTTCTGCGGGGGAAACCAACAACGCGCCTGCATCAGGCTTGGCATACCACGTTTCATTTGCGCCGATCATCATTGGGTAGTCCGCCGTGGGTTGCCCACCGGGGGCAGCTAGCCGCGCCATGGACCGCCGCATCGGCGTCAGGCCCATTGGCCTTACTCTGGCCATCGCTGCCACACCGTCCGCCCAAGCGCCAGCCGAATTGACCACATGCCGCGCAGTTACGGTGACAGCACCCGCACTGACGCGCCATCCGCCCTTTAGTTTATCGATCGCTGTGACTGTTCGGCCCGTCTCAGTCGCCCCACCAGCGGCGCGAATGGTGCGCGCGCCGTCTTGGATCATTCGGTCAGTATCCAGATCATAAGCAGCCGAGTGGTACCCGGCCCCCGCCAGCGCGTCCCCATCTAGGATGGGGATCATATCGACCGCCTCAGACGGGCTAAGCGGGGTCAAGCCATAGGCCGCGATATCCCGCGCCAAATCTTCCGCTTGTGCGGGCGTGCCCAAAAACAACAAGCCACGCGGCGAGGTATAGCCATTGGCATGATGGACTTGTCCGCTGGCTTTGTTGAGAGCGATCACCTCTGCAAGGCCGTAGGATTCCTCAAACAGCGCCGCGGACCGACCCGAGGCGTGATATCCCAACGCAGCCTCACCCTCCCACAGGCAAACGGACCCAAGCGCGGACAGCGCGGCACCTGCGGATGTTCCGGCAATGCCGCCGCCTATAATCAAGAAATCGATATCCATTCTTGCCTGAAGTTACACAAAATATGAGGTGATCCAACCTATCCAAAAGTTATATTTCAATCGGAACCCATTTTGCGAAACAACGTAAAGGTTTGAATGCTTTTGTGTGCCTGATGAAAACAAAAGGGCGCGCCAGCTTTCACTGACACGCCCCGTTGCACCGCATTTTCAGCGGCTAGATCGTGACCCGACTCAGTTCGGGATGTCGCCGGTGATACCTTCGACGTAGAAATCCATCGTCACCAGTTGCACGTCCGTAGCAACTTCGCCCTCAGCCAAGAACGGTGTGCCGTCTTGCTTGGTGATGGGGCCTGTGAAGGGGTGATATGTGCCGTTGGAAATAGCCTCGACCATCGCAAGAGCTTCGGCTTTGACCGACGCGGGAACTTCATCTGTGATCTCACCGATGACCACTTCGCCTTCGGGCATGCCGCCCCAGCTTGCGGTTTGCTCGTAGGTGCCATCCATCAGTTGGCCAACGCGCTTGATGTAGTAGGGCGACCAATCGTCGATGATCGACGCGATGCGCGGCTTAGGACCGAATGCAGCCATGTCAGAGGCTTGGCCAAAGGTGAACACGCGGCCACCGTTTGCGTTGGCTTCCTGTGCTGCCGCCTGTGGTGCCGTCGAGTCAGTGTGCTGCAGGATCACGTCAACGCCTTGCTCGATCATCGCTTTTGCGGCGTCGGCTTCTTTGGCGGGGTCGAACCATGTATAGGCCCAGATCACGACCATTTCGACGTCAGGGTTCACCTTGGACGCATGCAGGTAGGCCGAGTTGATGCCTTGGATCACTTCGGGAATGGGGAACGAAGCGATGTAACCGATTTTGTTGGTTTCGGTCATGTTGCCTGCGATGTGGCCCAGAACGGCGCGGCCTTCGTAGAATCGCGCGTCATAGGTCGAGACGTTGTCGTGCAGACGCTTGTAGCCTGTTGCGTGCTCAAACTTGATGTCGGGGAATTTGGCGGCGACGTTGTTGGTCGCGTCCATGTACCCGAACGATGTGGTAAAGATGATGTCCGCGCCAGACAGCGCCATCTGCGTCATCACACGCTCGGCGTCAGGACCTTCGGGGACGCTTTCTTGGAACACGGTTTCGACCGCATCGCCAAACTCAGCTTCGACAGCAAGACGGCCCTGATCGTGCTGGTAGGTCCAGCCACCATCACCGATGGGTCCGACGTACACAAAGCCGACTTTGGTTTTCTCGTGGCCATCCGCGAATGCGGTCGTAGCAAGGCCCACCGCCAGTGCGGCCGAGGCCAGAAGTTTCGTGAGTTTCATGGGTATCCCCCTGTTGGATGTGCCCCTAGTGAGAGGCATGGAATGATTTGCCAAGATCGGCTGGTGCGTTGTGCGCCGCGCGTTTTCGGTCCGCCGAGATCACGACCAGCACGATGATAGTTATGAGGTAAGGCGACATGGACAAGACCTCCACAGGAATCTTGGCCCCTGCGGCCTGAAGGTTGAGCTGCAAAACCGTGATTCCGCCAAAAAGATAGGCACCCACGATAATTCGACCCGCCTTCCAGCTGGCGAATACCACAATCGCCAGCGCGATCCACCCCGCACCAGCCGTCATACCTTCGGTCCATGAGGGCACGCGCACAAGGCTCAGGTACGCACCGCCCAAGCCCGCACAACCGCCGCCAAAGGCAATCGCCATCAGCCTAACGCGGATCACGTTATAACCAAGCGCGTGTGCCGCATCATGGCTTTCGCCCACTGCGCGCAGGATAAGCCCCCCGCGCGTAAATTTTAAAAACGCCCACACCGCGACGACAATAGCGATGGACACATAGACCATGGCGTCGTGGCGGAACAGGATCGTGCCCAAAACCGGCAGGTCAGACAGCGGCCCAAGGTCCAGCTTGCCAATGCCCGGCGCCTTGATCCCGATGTAGCCTTGGCCCATCAACGCCGACAGCCCCAGACCAAACAGCGTCAGGGCAAGGCCCGTTGCCACTTGGTTTGACATCAGAAACTGCGTCAACACCCCAAACAGCATCGACAACAGCGCGCCGCCCGCAGCAGCCGCGACAAACCCCAGCGGCGCAGAGCCGGTTTCGACCGCAATCATAAAGCCGCAAACCGCGCCCATGATCATCATGCCCTCAACCCCAAGGTTCAGCACGCCAGCTTTTTCGACGACCAATTCACCAATAGCGGCCAACAGAATGGGCGTTGCCGCCACCATGAGAGAGGCCAGCAAGAGAAGCCAATTGATGGAAGACAGGTCCATTATGCTGCTCCTAAACCGTGCGCAAAAACATGCAAGACACCAAAGCCAAGGCCAGCGCCACACAGCATTTGGCCCACATGATGCAGCGATGGTTTATGCACCCTCAGCCACGCGGGCGACCGGCCAATCCAGCGCACGACCACAATCGCCGAAATCGCAACGCCCAGCGCGATCGCAACATGAGCGAGCACAAACCAAATGATCGCGCCAGCGCCAAGCCCGTGCACCATGAACGGCATCATAACGCCCATCGTTGCGCCCATTCCTAAAGGAGCCATCCGGGTCATCAGACCACCCCTTTCCGGCCAAACCGCACGCGGTAGTGCGTGGCCACGTCCACCCCTAAAAGGAAGAACAGCAACATCCCTTGAAACGCCTGAATAGCCGCGCCAGGGATCGACAGCATAAAGGACGCAAGTTCTCCACCAATGTAGGTGAGCGCCATCAAAAGCCCCGCGAGCAAAATTCCAATCGGGTGAAGCCGTCCAAGGAAAGCGACGATAATCGCGGTGAACCCGTAGCCCACGTTAAAGTCGATGCCAATCTGACCCGCAGGCCCCGTGACCTCAAACAAACCCGCGAGCCCTGCAAGCGCGCCCGACAAGCCAAGGCACACAAGAACCAGCAGACTGGGGTTCACGCCCGCAAAACGGGCCGCACGCGGCGCCTCGCCTGACAGACGGATATGAAACCCAAGGATGTGCTTGGTAAACACGACATAGGCAAAAATGACCGCGATCACCGCAGCCATCACGCCCCAATGCGCGCCAGTGCCCGCAATCAACTCAGGGTTAGCCGAGGCATCCCATTGGCTCAGGTTCCGTGAGCCAGGAAACCCCGCCCCATCAGGGTTCTTGAGCCACCCAACTGCGGCAGAAGCCAAGATATTCTCGGCCACATAGACCAACATCAATGACACAAGGATTTCGTTAGTACCAAAACGCACCTTCAAAAGACCCGGGATCATCGCCCAAGCCCAGCCACCGAATGCGCCTGCGACGACCATCAGGGGAAAGATCAAGGCTGACTCCGAAGGGTACAGCGCCAAGCCCACAGCTGCACCCACGATGGCGCCCATAATATACTGACCCTCTGCGCCGATGTTCCAAATCCCTGCGCGGAACCCGAACGAAAGCCCGATTGCGATCAAAATCAGAGGCCCCGCCTTTACCAACAATTGCGGCCGCGAAAACGATGCGAACTGCTCATGAAACAGCGGGTCCCAAAAAATCGTGCGCAGCGCTTCAAACGGGTTCTTGCCCAGAATGGCAAACATGATACCGCCCGCAATCAGCGTCAGGAAAACGGCCACGATCGGGCTGGCCGCCGACCACGTTCGGCTCGGCGCAGGGCGCTTCTCAAGCCAAATCAAACCCGACACTCCAAAACAAAACGACCCGGCCGTTCCTTTGTCCCCAAAATACTCAAATTCCCAGCCTCACGCCTGTTCCATCGCAGTGGTCTGCGCGCCACCTAGCATCAATCCGATCTTCTCCATGGTCAGGTCACCCGTGGGCACCTCCGCGCTCAGTCGACCTTCATTCAGGGCCGCAAATCGGTCCGATATTTCCATCAATTCATCAAGGTCCTGACTGATCACCACAACGCCCGTGCCCTTCGCCGCCAAATCCAACATGGATTGTCGGATAAAGGCCGCAGCGGCAGCATCCACACCCCAAGTGGGCTGGTTCACGATCAAAACCTCGGGGGCTTGCATGACCTCTCGGCCAATTACGAACTTCTGCAAATTACCACCCGACAGCGCGCGCGCAGCAACATTTGGCCCCGGCGTGCGGACGTCAAAGGCACCAATGACCTTTTCGGCAAACCCCTTAGCCGCACCCCAGTTCACAAACCCACGGGCCAGCATTCCCTGACGCCGCGCCGCCGTTAGGGCTGCGTTTTCCGTTAGGCTCATGTTGGGCGCAGCCGCGTGACCTAGCCGTTCCTCTGGCGCACTCAGAACGCCGATCCGGCGGCGCATATCTGCAGGCCGCGTGCCGATGTCTTCGCCGTCAAAATACAATGATCCCTTGGGCAGCTTTCGCTCTCCCGACAGGGCCATCAACAATTCGTCTTGTCCATTGCCAGCGACGCCGCCAATGCCCAGCACTTCACCGCGCCGCAATTCAAATGAGATATTGCGCAGCGGTGTGCCGAACGCGCTTGCGCTTGGCATCGATAGATCTTGGGCCTTCAGAATGACATCCCCTGGCGCAGCACCGCCGCTTTTGGGCGGCTTAAGCGAGGTCCCCACCATCAATTCAGCCAATTCCGAGGCCGTCTTTTCCCGCGGGTTACAGCGCGCCACCACCTTGCCCAGCCGCAGGATAGTCGCCGCATCACACAGGCTGCGGATTTCCTCTAACTTGTGCGAGATATAAAGGATCGCCGATCCCTCAGCCCGCAACTTGCGCAATGTCGCAAACAGGATATCCACTTCCTGCGGGGTCAGCACCGAGGTCGGTTCATCCATGATCAACAACCGCGGGTCTTGCAGCAGACAGCGTATAATCTCGACGCGTTGACGCTCTCCCGCACTCAGATCACCAACCCGACGGTTCGGGTCCAGCGGCAGGCCATATGTGTTCGACACTTCGGTGATCCGCGCCGCAAGCGCGCTCGGCTTAGGCGGGTTCTCCATCCCAAGTGCGACGTTCTCTGCCACGCTCAGCGCCTCAAACAATGAGAAATGCTGGAACACCATCGCCACACCAGCCGCCCGCGCGGCACGCGGCTCAGCCGGGGCAAAGGGCGTGCCGTTCAGCATCATCGTGCCCGCATCGGGGCGCACAAGCCCGTAGATCATCTTGACCAGCGTGGACTTGCCCGCACCATTTTCACCCAACAGTGCGTGGACCTCACCCGGCTGGATGGCAAAGGTCACGTCGTCATTGGCCACAACGCCGGGATAGGCCTTGCGCAGACCGCTCAGGTCAAGAAGGGGCGTTTGGCTCATGTGAATTCCTCTGCTGCGACCGGGTCCGCCGCCGCGGCATAGATTAGGCCAGCCACAACGCCAAGCGCAATGGCCTCCGGGCGCCGTCCCAGCTTTGGATCACCAATCGGGCATGTAATTTGGGCGATTGTATCCTCTGCGTGCCCCAATTCGCGCAAACGCTTCTGAAATCGGGCCCATTTTGTTTGCGACCCAATAAGCCCCGCACTGGCAAACCCATGGCCAAGCGCCGCATGACACAGCGCAAGGTCCATCGCATGACTATACGTCAAGATCAGGTGATGGGCATTTTTGGGCGCCAACTCCAAGGCCCGTGCCGGGTCCTTGGCCGGCAAACAACGGACCCTAGCCGCTTCTGGGAAACGGTCTGGGCCCGTATCAACCCATGTCACACCAAACCCGGGCTGTAGGCTCAGCACATCAACAATGGCCCGCCCCACATGCCCTGCGCCATAAATCCAAACGGGCGTGACGGGGGCATCCGTGCTCTCGAAAAACCACCCCCCTTTGGTACCGGGCAAGGTAGATGGCGGGGCCGGACGCATAGCGCCACTCTCCAATGGCTGCGCGACAATTCCTGGGCTGGGCAACATCTCAGGTGTGTACAGCACCACCGCGATCTGCACCGCACCGCCACAGCATTGCCCCAGCTCTGGGCCCAGCGCAAAGCGCCGCACCCGAGGCGCCCCATCGCGCAGAGTCCGCAACGCAATCTCGGTCGCGTCCCACTCCAACTGCCCGCCCCCGATCGTGCCAGACTGCCCATTCGGCCAGATCAGCATCGACGCCCCAACCTCACGCGGCGCCGAGCCGCGCACATCTGTCACAACAACCCGGACCACACGACCCGCATGGGTTAGTGCGGCTTGCAGCGCCTCAAGGTCGAAACTCATGCCCGAACGGCCTCAACCGCGGCCAACAACCGCTCCGGCGTGGCAGGTGCGTCCAACGCAGGGAAACGATGGCCACAGGCAGCCACCGCATCCGACAAGGCCATCAAAGCGGACATCCCCAACATAAAAGGCGGCTCGCCCACAGCCTTTGATCGATAGACCGTGTCCTCTCGGTTGGCTCCATCCCACAAATGAACATTAAACTCAGCGGGGCGGTCGCTTGCCGCCGGGATTTTGTAGGTAGAGGGCGCATGGGTGCGCAGCCGGCCTGTGTCGTCCCACACCAACTCCTCCATCGTGAGCCACCCAGCGCCTTGCACAAACCCGCCTTCAATCTGCCCAACGTCTAGTGCCGGGTTCAAAGAGGATCCGACATCATGCACAATATCCGTACGCAAAATACGGTTCTCTCCCGTCAGCGTATCCAACACGACCTCCGTCAGGGCCGCCCCATAGGCAAAGTAATAGAACGGCCGCCCCTGTCCCTTATCCCGGTCCCACGCGATATCAGGCGTTTTGTAAAACCCCGTCGCCGAAAGCGGCACACGCGCTTGATAGGCCGCATTCACCACCTCGGCAAAGGGCCGTGCCACGCCCTTGGCAATCACCATGCCATCCACAAAACGTGTCTGCGGATCGCCCAGCCAATCCACAATCGCAGCCTTGATCTTGTCACAGGCGACCTGCACCGCCATTCCATTCAGATCAGACCCGCTTGACGCCGCAGTGGCCGAAGTATTTGGCACCTTTCCAGTATCCGTCGCAGTAATCTTAATCGCCTCAAGCCCTACGCCAAATCGGTGCGCAGCAACCTGAGCCACCTTTTGGAACAACCCCTGCCCCATCTCAGTGCCACCGTGGTTCAAATGCACCGAGCCATCTTGATACACATGCACCAACGCCCCAGCCTGATTGAGATGCGTCAAAGTAAACGAAATCCCAAACTTCACCGGCGTCAACGCAAGGCCACGTTTCAAGATCGGCTCACGCGCATTCCACGCATCCACCGCCCCGCGCCGCGCTGCATACCCGGCACGACCCTCAAGGTCCGCAACCAATTCGCCCAAGCAGAAATCAGACACTTCCTGCCCATAATGCGTCGTGTTTCTCTTTGGTTCTAAAGTATCCCGGGGGGGTCCGGGGGGGCTGGCCCCTCCGGCCTCGTCATAGAAATTCACACACCGTACAGCCAAAGGATCGCGCCCCAAATGATGCGCAACACGCTCCATCACCCGCTCGATCCCAAGCATGCCCTGAGGGCCGCCAAACCCACGAAAAGCGGTCGCGCTTTGCGTGTGGGTGCGCAGCCGGTAGCTCGTGATCTCAACAGCAGGTAGAAAATAGGCATTGTCGGCGTGCAACATAGCACGGTCCGCGACCGGCAGGCTCAGGTCCTGCGCCCACCCACAGCGGACGAAATGCGTGAACCGCACGCCCAACAAACGGCCATCGTCATCAAACCCCACCTCATAGGCGACCCGGGCGTCATGCCGTTTGCCCGTAATCATGAAATCATCGTCGCGGTCGTAACGCATCTTGCAGGGGCGCCCGGTGCGGGCGGCGGCAACGGCACACGCAATCGCCAAGGCGTTGGCTTGGCTCTCTTTGCCGCCAAAGCCCCCCCCCATGCGGCGAACCTCAACCCGAACTGCGTGCATCGGCACACCCAAGGCATGGGCCACTTTGTGCTGAACTTCCGTGGGGTGCTGGGTTGAACTGTGCACAACCATATCGCCACCCTCTTGCGGCAGCGCGAGAGCGGCTTGACCCTCAAGGTAGAAATGCTCCTGCGCGCCCATCTCAATTGCGCCCGTCAGGCGATGCGGCGCATCCTTTAGGGCCGTGTCCAGATCACCTCGCGCATAGACGCGTGGGCCGCCGTCAAACCAGCTTTTTGCAGCCATCGCGTCCTCGATGCTGAGGATCGCCTTGGCAGATGTGATATCCGCACGGACCAATGCCGCCGCTCTGCGTGCATTCAGATGGCTATCCGCCACAACCATGCACAAAGGCATCCCAAGGTATTGGACTTCACCGGTGCACAAAAGCGGCTCATCATGGACCGAGGGCGAGCAGTCCGGCATGGGCGAAAGATCATCGCCCGACCACACAGCATGAACGCCCTGTGCGGCACGTGCAGCCACTAGGTCCAGCCCGTTCAATGTGCCATGAGCCACGTCAGACAAAGCAAATGCGATGTGCAGCGTGCCCTTAGGAGTGGGAATATCATCAACGTAGCGCGCGGCCCCCGTGACGTGGAGCGCAGCCGCATCGTGGGGCAGAGGTTTCGTAATGCTCATGGTCGGACCTCCAACACATTGGTTCGATGGCCTGCATGTTCCGCCATGATCCGGCGCAACATGTTTTGCGCAGACGTCAGCCGGTACTGAGCACTCGCCCGCATGTCAGATAGCGGATCAAAATCACGCGCGAAGGCTTTGATGGCGGCATCGACGCTTGCGTCGGTCCACGGCTGGCCCGTAAGGGCAGCCTCCACTTGCGAGGCCCGCTTTGGAATGCCGGCCATGCCCCCGAACGCGATCCGTGCAGATGTAACGTGGCCATCCTCGATAACCAGATTGAACGCCCCACAAACCGCTGAGATGTCTTGATCAAACCGCTTGGACAGTTTGTAGACATTTAGGGTGTCGGGTTGGCGCGGAATGCTCACGGCTTCGACGAACTCACCGGGGGCTCGGTCTTGCTTGCCGTATTCTATGAAAAAATCTTCAAGAGGTAGACTGCGCCGTGTGTTTGCATGGCGTAAATGCAACGTCGCCCCAAGCGCGATAAGCGCGGGCGGGCTATCACCGATGGGCGAACCATTCGCGATATTGCCACCTATAGTGGCAGCCCCCCGCACTTGCTCCGAGCCGTAGCGGCGGATCATCTCGGCGAAAGCCGGGTGATAGCGCGCCATCACGGGCCGCAAGTCGCGCAGAGTTACGCCTGCGCCGATCCGGATTTCGGTATCATCGATGGAGATTTCTTGCAGGTCTTTGCATCGATTGAGGAAAGCCACTGGGCCCAGAGCGCGATGGTGTTTGGTCACCCAAAGCCCCACATCGGTGGCCCCTGCGACTAGCGTGCCTTCGGGGTGGGCGGCGTACCAATCGGCCAGCGCGTCGATCGTTTCGGGGTGGGCATATGGGGGCTCTGCCCCCCGGCTATTCGCCTCCCCCCGGGATATTTCGGAACCAAAGAGCGGTTTGATATGGGGAGGTACGGGAGTCGTTTCGATGGATTTTGCTGCGCGCAGGATCGGCGCGTAACCGGTGCAGCGGCAGAGGTTGCCTGCGAGTTGATCGTCGTGGTCCGTTGCACCGTTGGCGTGGGCGGTGGCCATTGAAACCGCGAAACCGGGCGTGCAAAATCCGCATTGGCTGCCGTGATGAGCCACGAGAGCCTCTTGGGCCGGGTGGGGTGTGCCGTCTGGAGCGGCGAGACCTTCGACAGTTGTGACGGCTTTGCCATCGATCTGCGGTAGAAACAGGATGCAGGCGTTAAGCGCGCGGGGACCTTGGGGGTCTGTCACCATGACGGTGCAGGCCCCGCAATCGCCTTCGTTGCAACCTTCTTTGGTGCCCGTCAGGCCGCGGTCCTCTCGGAGCCAATCAAGCAAAGTCACCGTCGGGTCGCTCACCGAAACCCGGGTGGTTTCTCCGTTCAGAAGAAACGTTATCTCCATATTATATGCCCGCCGCGTTACTCGGTTGATGGCCTCCGGTCGTGCGCTGTCGATGCGGCGTAGAGAGCGCGGGAGGAACTACCCACAGGAAAGCGGGGGTTTGAGCTTCATGCAAGTGCTTTCACGCTTTTCCAAGGGGCGCGCCCTACATATGGTGGTGGCATGGCACAGAAACCGCGATTCATTCACCTGCGTTTGCACACGGAATACTCTCTTTTGGAAGGGGCCGTTCGGCTGAAGAAGCTGCCGGGCCTGTGTGAGATGGCCGAGATGCCTGCCGTGGCGATCACTGATACGAACAACATGTTCGCCGCACTTGAGGCCTCCGAGGGGCTGAGCAAGGCGGGTGTGCAGCCGATTATCGGCTGTCAGTTCGATGTGATGTATGACCCCGCCGAGCCGGGCCAGAAGCCGCGCAACCCTGCGCCGATGGTTTTGCTGGCGCAGTCCGAATTGGGTTATGAAAACCTGATGAAGCTGAACTCATGCCTGTACCTTGAGCGGCCCGAGATGCTGCCGCAGGTGACGGTGGATGAGTTGGAGAAATTCGCCGCTGGGGTGATTTGTTTGACGGGCGGGCCGGATGGGGCCTTGGGGCGGCTGATTGGCGGAGGGCAAATCCCCAAGGCCGAGGCGCTACTGACGCGCCTTAAGGCCGCGTTTGGCACACGTTTGTATGTTGAATTGCAACGACACGGCGGCGTCCACCCAACCGAGGCAGAGACGGTTGAACTGGCCTATGCACACGACCTGCCGCTGGTCGCAACCAACGATGTCTACTTCCCCAAAACCGAGATGTATGAGGCCCATGACGCGCTGATCTGTATCTCGGAAGGGGCGTATGTCGATCAGCAGGCGAACCGCCGCAGGCTAACGGCCGAGCATTACTTCAAATCGCAGTCCGAGATGGTCACGTTGTTTGCGGACCTACCCGAAGCGATTGAAAACACCCTGGAGATCGCCAAGCGGTGCGCCTTCAAATCCTACAAGCGCGACCCGATCTTGCCCAAGTTTGCCGATGATGAGGTCGCCGAACTGCGCCGGATGGCCAATGAGGGTCTACAAAAACGGCTTGCGGTGATCCCGCATGCCGCCACGCTTGAGGAATACCAAGCGCGGCTCGACTTTGAGTTGGGCATCATCGAGGGCATGGGGTTTCCGGGCTATTTCCTGATCGTTGCCGACTTTATCCAATGGGGCAAAGATCAAGGCATCGCCGTGGGGCCGGGCCGGGGGTCGGGCGCGGGGTCACTCGTGGCTTATGCACTGACGATCACCGACCTTGATCCGCTGCGGTATTCCCTACTGTTTGAGCGGTTCTTGAACCCTGAGCGGGTATCGATGCCCGACTTCGACATCGACTTTTGCATGGATCGCCGCGAGGAGGTGATCCAATACGTGCAAGAGAAGTATGGCCGCGACAAAGTAGGCCAGATCATCACCTTTGGTGCGCTTTTGTCCAAGGCCGCGGTGCGTGATGTGGGCCGTGTTCTTCAGATGCCTTATGGTCAGGTGGATCGCCTGTCCAAGATGATCCCGGTGGAGGGTGTAAAACCCGTATCCATTGAAAAGGCGCTGGCTGATGAGCCGCGCCTGCGCGAAGCCGCCCGGGACGAGGAAGTCGTGGCGCGCCTGCTGAACTACGGCCAACAGGTTGAGGGGCTGTTGCGGAACGCATCGACCCACGCCGCTGGTGTCGTGATTGGGGACCGCCCGCTGGACGCGCTGGTTCCGCTCTATAAAGATCCGCGTTCGGACATGCCCGCCACCCAATTCAACATGAAATGGGTGGAACAGGCCGGGCTGGTGAAGTTCGACTTTCTGGGTCTAAAGACCCTGACCGTTATCGAAAACGCGATTGAGATCATCCATGCGCAAGGGCGTGAAATCCACCTGAGCGCGGATGGGACCGAGCTATATGTGCCCGCACCTGGCACCGAGGGCGACATCAACGCGATCCCCTTAGATGATGAGGCCAGCTACAAGCTGTATTCCGACGCCCGCACGGTCGCCGTGTTTCAGGTGGAATCGAGCGGCATGATGGACGCGCTGCGGCGCATGAAACCCGACTGCATCGAGGACATCATCGCGCTTGTGGCGCTGTATCGGCCCGGCCCGATGGAGAACATTCCCAAGTTCTGTGAGGTCAAGAACGGCAAAAGCGAACGCGACAAGCTGCACCCATCGATCGACCACATCCTTGATGAGACGCAGGGCATCATCGTTTATCAGGAACAGGTGATGCAGATCGCGCAGGAAATGGCCGGCTACAGCCTTGGCGGCGCCGACCTGTTGCGCCGCGCGATGGGTAAAAAGATCCAAGAAGCGATGGACGCCGAGCGCCCCAAGTTCCTTGAAGGGTCTGCCAAGAATGGCGTCGACAAGGCCAAGGCTCTTGAGGTTTGGCACCTGCTCGATAAGTTCGCCAACTACGGCTTTAACAAATCGCACGCGGCCGCCTATGCGGTTGTCAGCTATCAAACCGCGTGGCTGAAGGCGAACCACCCGGTTGAGTTCATGGCCGGCGTCATGAACTGCGATATCCACCTGACGGACAAGTTGTCAGTTTACGCCGAAGAAGTCCGCAAGCCCAGCGAACGTGGCGGGTTGGGCCTGACGATTGTGCCCCCGTGTGTGAATCGCTCGGATGCGCGGTTTTCCTCCCGGGAGGGGCACCTGATCTATGGGTTGGGCGCGCTAAAAAACGTCGGCGTGGACGCGATGGAGCTTGTCGTGAAGGGGCGCGATGACAAACCCTTTGCCACGCTTTATGACTTTGCCCGCCGTGTAGACCTTAAGCGGGTGGGTAAACGCCCGCTTGAGATGCTCGCGCGGGCTGGTGCGTTTGATGAAATCGACAGCAACCGCGCCCGCGTTTTGGCCAATCTGGATGGGCTGGTCGGATATTCCGCAGCGATCCATGAACAGCGCGCGTCGAACCAAGTCTCGCTCTTTGGGGAAGCCGGCGACGACCTGCCCGAACCGCGCATGCGTGAGTTGAACGATTGGCTCCCCGCGGAGCGTTTGGCCGAAGAATTCAAAGCAATTGGTTTCTACCTGTCCGGTCACCCTCTGGATGACTACATGCCCGCGCTGCGCCGCAAAGACGTCAAAACCTTGGCCGAGATCATGGACCTGACGCGCGGTGGCCCGCTGGTCGCACGAATGGCCGGTGTTGTTGCCGGCCGGCAAGAACGCAAATCCGCCAAGGGCAACCGTTTTGCGTTTATCCAGCTGAGCGACCCGACCGGTCAGTTTGAGGCGACGATGTTCTCAGACACGCTTGAGGCCTCGCGTGATCACCTTGAAACGGGCAATCGCATCACAGTTCAGGTCGAGGCGACGCTTGAAGCCGATCAGCTCAAGCTGCTCGCGCGCGGTGTGACACCCGTGGATGACGTGGTCGAGATGGGCCAAGGCCCCATGGGTTTGCGCGTTTTCGTCGATCAGACCGAGGCGGTTAGCTCTGTGGCGAACCTCTTGGAGCGGATGAAAACCGAGAGCAAAACAAAAGGGCGCGCGCCTGTGCACCTATGCCTCATGGCGCCTGACTTGCCCGGTGAGGTTGAGGTGATCCTGCCCGAACCCTTCCCCGTGTCACCCCAGATCAAAGGCGCACTAAAATCACTGCCCGGCGTGTCGATGGTTGAAGAGGTCTAGGACCGCAATTCAATCCACCGGAATTGCGGTCGTTTTGAACACCGTCTTGAGCGCAAAGCTGGACTGCAATTGCGCAACTCCCGGCAGCCGCGCAAGCGATTGACGGTGAATGCGCGCGAAATCCTCGGTGTCTTTGGCGACGACCTTTAACAGGTAATCGTAGCGCCCGGTCATCAGATGGCATTCCAGTACGTCTGGGATCAAAGCGACCTCTTTTTCGAACCGATCCAACAGCTCATCTGCCTGCCCGCTAAGGCTAATCTCAACGAACACAGTGGTTGAGCGTCCAAGTTTTCGCGCATTCGTGAGGGCGACATAATCCCGGATCACACCCGCCTTTTCCAACCGCTGAATACGCCGATGACATGCGGAGGGTGATAGATGCACAATCTCTGACAGCGCCTGCATGGAGATTCGCCCATCGCGCTGTAAACACGTTAGCAAACGGCCATCGATTGCGTCCATTTCCTCATTCATGCGAAATTGTCCTGCCAAATTGCCATATCACACAAAATTCATGCGTCGACGTACTCTGACACGCCGATCAATTCAAAGCAATTGTCTTGGGTCTCTTCTATGTTGCCCGCAGCGAGACTCAATGATGCGTTTAGGGAGATCATCACAATGCTCATCGGTTGCCCCACAGAGATCAAACCCCAAGAATTCCGCGTCGGCATGACGCCCGCTGCGGCGATGGAAGCCGTTCGTCACGGCCACGAAGTCGTGATCCAAGCCGGTGCTGGCACAGGCGCTGGCTTTGCCGATGCCGATTATGTTGCCGCTGGCGCACGCATGGCCGACACGGCCGAAGAAATCTTTGCGACGGCCGATATGATCGTAAAGGTCAAAGAACCCCAAGCGGCTGAGCGCGCGATGCTGCGCGAAGACCAACTGCTGTTCACCTATCTGCACCTCGCACCCGACCCCGAGCAGACCCACGACCTGCTGAAGTCTGGCGCGACCTGCATCGCTTATGAAACTGTCACCGACGCGCGCGGCGGCCTGCCCCTGTTGGCCCCAATGTCCGAAGTGGCTGGTCGCTTGGCCCCACAAGTCGGCGCCTACACGCTGCAAAAGGCCAACGGCGGACGTGGTGTCCTGCTGGGCGGCGTCCCCGGTGTGGGCCCTGCGAAGGTTGCTGTGATCGGCGGCGGCGTTGTGGGCACCCACGCGGCGCGTATCGCGGCTGGTATGGGCGCGGATGTCACGGTTCTGGACATGTCGCTTGACCGGATGCGGTATCTTGATGATGCGTTCGGCTCTGTGTTCCGCACGCGCTACGCGTCTTCTGGAAACACCGCCGAGCTGGTCGCAGAAGCAGACATGGTTATCGGCGCGGTTCTCGTGCCCGGCGCTGCGGCCCCCAAACTGGTGTCGCGCGCGCAGCTGTCCACCATGAAGCCGGGTGCAGCCATCGTGGATGTCGCCATCGACCAAGGCGGTTGTTTTGAAACGTCCCGCGCGACGACCCACGCCGACCCCATCTATGATGTCGACGGCATCATGCATTACTGCGTGGCCAACATGCCCGGCGCGGTTGCCCGGACGTCTACTATCGCACTGGGGAACGCCACTATGCCATTCATGATCGCCTTGGCGAACAAAGGCTGGCGCGAAGCCTGCCTTGCCGATCCGCACCTGCGTAACGGCCTGAATGTGCATGCTGGCAAACTGACCTATGCCGCAGTTGGTGAGGCGCTGAACCTCGCAAGCGTCGATCCAAGTTCGGTCCTGGCCGCTTAAAGACACAACACGACCGTAGAATAGAAAAGGCCCGCCGGATTGGCGGGCCTTTTGCTTAGCTGGCCTTTTGTTTGGCCAGGGCGTCGCGAATTTCCAACAGGACATCAACTTCCGAAGGCCCTTTGGGCTCCTCTTCTTTGACCTCAGGTTCTTCTTCAGCAGCGGCTTTCACGCGGTTTACGGTCTTCACCAACATAAACACAACAAAGGCCACGATCAGAAAATTAATCACCGCCATGATGAAATTCCCTATGGCAAAGACCGGCGCACCCGCCTCCTGTGCTGTGCTTAGGGATGCATATGTCTCTCCATCAAGCGAGTAGAACCACCCCGAGAAATCGATCCCCCCGGTAAAGAGCGCGATCAACGGATTGATCAGATCCCCGACCAATGATGTCACAATCGCGGTAAACGCGGCACCAATGATAATCCCCACCGCCATGTCCATGACGTTGCCTTTGGCAATGAATTCTTTGAATTCGTTTAGCATCTTTTCCCTATCTCTTTTGTTCACAATCTACCGGTGCCGTTCGTGTTCCCCAAACACCACCGCATACTACTCTGTCCAAAAACGCACAGGTGTCACGTCTTTTGTCCAACGAAAAAGAGCCTAGGTGTATTCGCAACCCAAGGAGACACTCATGTCATTCATAACAAATCATCCCATCAACAAGCGCTGGCCCGCTTCTGATCCTTCGAAATTGCAACTCTACTCTTTTCCCACGCCAAACGGGGTCAAAGTATCCATCGCGCTTGAAGAAATGGGCATCGCCTATGAGCCGCATCTCGTCACTCTGTCTGACAAAGACGTCAAAAGTCCTGAGTTCCTTGCGCTCAATCCCAACAACAAAATCCCAGCGATTATTGATCCTGAAACACAGATCACACTATTCGAAAGCGGTGCAATCCTGCTGTATCTATCGGATAAATCCGGACAATTCGGCGGAAACACACCTGCCGAGAAAGCCCAAGTCAAACAATGGCTCATGTTCCAAATGGGCGGCCTCGGTCCGATGTTTGGCCAGCTTGGCTACTTCAGCAAATTTGCTGGCGCTGAGATCGAAGACCCACGGCCCCGCCAGCGCTACATCGATGAAGCCAAGCGCCTCCTCGCGGTACTAGAGGCTGAGCTAAGCACGCGCGACTGGATTGCAGGAGAGTATTCCATTGCCGATATGGCGATCGCACCTTGGCTACGCGCGCTTGATTTCTACGGCGTAAAGGACACGCTTGGGTGGGACGATTACACAAACCTCGTCGCGTATCTTGAGCGATTTCTTGCCCGCCCTGCCGTGCAAGTCGGGCTGAATGTACCCGACCGCAACAGCTAGACCGAGTTAACCGGGCAGTTTTCCAGTTAACACATAGTTCAAGATTTCGACCACTTGCCGCGGTTCTTCACACACCGCAAGCGCCGCGGCATCCACCTCTTTGAGGGGGTGCTGATGCTCTGCACCATGCAGGATGATCAGTGATTTACCCAGCGCCGCAGCATAACCTGCATCGAACGCGGCGTTCCACTGCTTATACTTCTCACCAAACCGCACGACGACAACATCCGCTTCCGAAATACCTTTGCGAGTTCGGATCGCGTTCACCATCGCGCCCTTGTGATCGTGCCAATACTTGTTCGGCTCCGCGCCCAAGATCGCAACACCACAGTCGTCGCTCGCACCGTGATCCGTCACCGGGCTCTCAAACGTCACATCCAAAGCCGCGGCCCCTTCTGTGATCTGCTCGCGCCAATCGGTGTGAATTTCGCCCGACAAATAAACCTTCAATGTCATCTCAAACTTCCTCCGCTTCTTTGGTTCACAAATATCCCCGCCGGAGGCTCCTCGGCCTCAGCCAGAACCAGACGTCAGCCGCGCAGTGCGCCGCCCGTCGCCTTGGACACCTTTGCGATCACTTTCTCCGACACCGCCTCGATGTCTTTTTCCGTCAAGGTTGCATCTGTGGGCTGCAAACGCACCGTCACCGCAAGGGATTTCTTACCCTCACCCAACGCGCCACCGATGAATTCGTCAAACACGCGCACATCTTCGATCAGCGCCTTATCAGCACCGGCAGCCGCATTTACCAGCGTTAGCGCCTCAACCTCAGCATCGACCACAAACGCAAAATCACGTTCTACCGCCTGCAAATCACGCAATTCCAACGCAGGTCGCGTTGTGGATTTCGCCTTTGGGAAGGGCGGCTCGGCAAGGTACACGGTAAAGCCAACTGCCGGGCCCTTCACATCCAGCGCGTCCAGCACTTTGGGGTGAATTTCACCAAACTCGGCCATAACTTTTTTCGGGCCAAGGCACATCTTGCCCGACCGACCCGGATGCCACCACGATGGCACACCGCGCAAGATCTGTACTTTGGCAGGGGCACCAATTGCACTTAGCACAGCCTCAGCGTCCGCCTTGGCATCAAACACGTCAACGCCGCGCCGCTCTCCACGCAGGTCCTTGGGACCAGAGTGGCCGACCAAAAGCCCCGTTGCCAACACGTGCTGCTCACCCGGCTCACCGCCTTGGAACGCAGCACCGACTTCGAACAGGGCTAGATCCATATATCCGCGCGCTTGATTGCGCGCCGCAGCCTGCAACAGCCCGGGCAACAGCGCGGGGCGCAGGTGGCTCATCTCAGAACTGATCGGGTTTTCCAGCTTTGTCGCGTCAGTACCGCCCTCGAACACTTTGGCTGCATCCGCGTCGATAAAGCTGTAGGTGACACATTCATTGTAACCCAGCGCGGCAATCGTGCGTCGCGCCGCACGTTCGCGCAGCTGCATCGGCGTCAGGACCGGCTTGGGCACACCCGCCACCCGCGGCATCGGTTTTCCCACAAGTTTCGTCAGCGAGGCGATCCGCGCAACCTCTTCAACAAGGTCTGCTTCACCCCGAACATCGGGCCGCCACGACGGGACATGCGCCATGTCGCCTTCCAGCGCAAAACCAAGTGTTTCCAACGTCGCGCGTTGCGTCTCCGCAGGGATTTCCATCCTCACAAGGCTTTGTACACGGTCAGTATCAAGCTTATAGGCGCGCGCCACATCCGGCACCGCACCCGCGCTGATCACCTCAGACACTTCGCCACCTGCATGATCCACAATCATCCGAACCGCATGCTCAAGACCCTCGGCCGTAAAGGCCGGGTCGATCCCACGCTCAAACCGATAGCGCGCGTCCGAATTGATTTTGAGCGCACGGCCCGTGTAGGCAATCTGCACCGGGTCCCAATAGGCGCTTTCGACAAAAACGTTGACGGTTTCATCCGAGCAGCCCGTCGCGGCACCGCCCATGACGCCTGCAATGCTTTCGGCCGCATTGTCATCCGAAATGACCATTTGGCCAGCTTGCAGCGCGTAGGTTTTGTCGTCCAGCGCGACGATCTCTTCACCACCCGCCGCGCGGTGCACCCGTAAGTTGCCCGCGACCTTGTCCGCGTCAAACACGTGCAGTGGGCGGTTCAGATCGTAGGTAAAAAAGTTAGTCACATCCACGAGGAAATTGATCGGGCGCAGACCGATGGCGCGCAGCATATCCTGCAACCATTCGGGCGAAGGGCCGTTCTTCACACCACGGATCAAGCGACCCGTAAACAACGGACAGCCATCCCGTGTATCATCATCAATGCTTACGCTCATGTCAGCCGCAAACGCAGCAGCCACAGGGGTAACATCACGCGCGATCATCGTACCCAGGCCACGGGCCGCAAGATCACGGGCAATACCGCGCACACCCAGCGCGTCAGGGCGGTTCGGCGTAATCGCGATCTCAATGACAGGATCAACCTTGGCCGGATCATTCTCTGCCAGCCAATCAACGAACCGGTCACCAACCTCGCCGGAGGGCAGCTCGATGATGCCATCATGCTCATCGCTCAGCTCCATCTCCCGCTCGGAGGCCATCATGCCAAAGCTTTCAATCCCGCGGATTTTGCCCACGCCGATCGTGATATCGATACCGGGCACATACACACCGGGTTTAGCGACCACGACCGTGATACCCTCACGTGCGTTGGGCGCACCACAGATGATCTGCTTTAGCCCTTCGTCCGTTTCGACCTGACACACGCGCAGGCGATCCGCATCGGGATGCTTTTCGGCTGAGATCACTTTACCGATGGTAAAATCGGCCAGCTTGGCGCCGCGATCCTCAACGCCCTCCACTTCCAGTCCAAGGTCCGTGAGAGCGTAAACGATCTCATCCAGCGTGGCATTGGTGTCGAGGTGGCTTTTGAGCCACGAGAGCGTGAATTTCATGGGGCGTGCCTTATGAATTTAAGCCAAGTCGCGGCGTGCTTAGCCCATTGGCCGCACAGGGGAAAGACCTGCTGCACAAACGCGCCGCTTGAGCGGTGGAAATAGTCGGATTAATCGACCTTCGTAGCGATCAATCCCGATTTTGGTTTTGTCCTCGCTTGGCGTCGAGCCATTTGTCCACCAGCAAGATGGGCGCGAGAACAATGGTCCAACCAATGGCGTTCAGAACAGTGAAGGCGAGCTTGGTCGATGTCTCCATCCCGGACCGCCACAAAGCCACGTGCGCCAATACGATGCAAACGACCAACCCCGTGACCAACCATCCGCGCAGCTTCATGTCTCGCCCCTTGTCCTGATGCCCATAGACATAGGCGTCAGGCGGCGCGTGTCACCCTAGCGGCTTAGGCCAGCGTGCAGGCTGGGTGCATCTAGCGATGCAAAACCGTAGTTCCGCAGCCAACGCAGATCGCTATCAAAGAACGCGCGTAGGTCAGGGATGCCGTATTTCAGCATCGCAATCCGATCAATACCAACGCCAAAGGCAAAGCCCTGATAGACGCTCGGATCGATGCCACCGGCCTGTAGTACCTTGGGGTGAACCATGCCAGAGCCGAGGATTTCGAGCCAATCGTCGCCCTCGCCCACTTTTAACTGGCCACCTTCCCATGAGCACCGGATATCCACCTCGGCCGATGGTTCGGTGAAGGGGAAATGCGAAGCGCGGAAGCGCAGTTCAACATCATCCACCTCAAAGAAGGCCTTAACGAATTCCTCAAGGCACCATTTTAGGTTCGCCATCGAGATGTCTGTATCAATCGCCAAACCCTCGACCTGATGGAACATTGGCGTGTGTGTCTGATCGTAGTCCGCGCGGTATACGCGTCCAGGGCAGATCACCCGAATGGGCGCGCCCTGCTTTTCCATCGAGCGGATTTGCACCGGGCTGGTGTGGGTGCGCAGCACATGGGGTGGACGGTCATCACCTTCGGCACGTGCCATGTAGAACGTGTCCATTTCGGCGCGCGCAGGGTGGTGACCCGGAATGTTGAGCGCATCGAAATTGTACCAATCGGTTTCAACCTGTGGCCCCTCAGCCACCGAAAAACCCATGTCGGCAAAGATCGCGGTGACCTCTTCGGTCACTTGGCTAATCGGGTGGATAGAGCCACGGCGCATATGGCGCGCAGGCAATGTCACGTCCAACCATTCGCTCCGCAACCGCTCATCCAGAGCGGCATCCGCCAACGCCGCCTTTTTGGCCGCAATCGCAGAGTTGACCTCATTCTTGAGTGCGTTCAGCGCGGGCCCTGCAACCTGCCGCTCTTCGGCTGTCATCTTGCCCAGTTCACGCATCTTGAGAGCGATCTCACCCTTTTTGCCGACAGCCGCGAGGCGGATAGCCTCAAGCGCTGCTTCATCGGCGGCGGCCGCGATTTGGGTCAGGTATGTATCACGCAACTCTTGCATCAGACGTCTCCGGATTGGCTTGGAAGGGTGCTAGCGGGGATGGGCGTGGGGTGCAAGGGTTGGGGTCAAACCGCCTTCAGGATGCGCCGAGCACTGACATGCAAATGATGGTAGCAGTCACAATGATTTAGCCACCCTATCACCAGTACATTGGTTTGGCTGATGCCATTGCATGACCCAATCGAAGACCTAAATTTAGAAAGAACCAACGAGAGGATGTGAACGCTATGCAATGCCCGATAGATGGTACTCAACTAATGATGTCGGATCGCAATGGGGTCGAGATTGACTACTGCCCACAGTGTCGTGGCGTGTGGCTCGATCGTGGCGAGTTAGACAAAATCATCGAACGCAGCGTACCGGCCGCAGCCACCGCCAGCCCTTCGCCACAACGCGGCTACAATCAAAGCTATGAAGAGCGCCCCCGAAAGAAAAAGCGCGATAGCTTCTTGAGCGATATTTTTGACTTTTAGTCGCCTCATCAATGCATTTAATAGGTAGAAAGCCCCAGCACTTGTGCCGGGGCTAACGGGTTCTCAGAGACTAGCAAATGCAGATTTTGATCTACCCACCTAAGACGGCTCCATATTACGCCCTCAACAAGCCATCTGAAATGGAGGCCAGTTGCGAGAGCTGAGATGCCTTCAAGTGTCTGCCTCCCGATCCACACGCTCCGCCAAGGCTTCAAACACTTTGATAACATCGGACGATGTCGCGCGGTCCAGCACCCCATCAGATATGTCCTGTCGGGACCAAATGAGAGATTTGGCAGGATCGTGTAGCATAGCCCAATTCGCGAACATCCTGCGCGAAACGACCCGCGAGACAAGCTTGCGGGGGCTCACATGCCGATCATCGCGAAGGATGCGGGCGTAAGTTGCCTCAACCTCTGCGGTGGGGCCTTCGAGAAGCTGAAGGAAAATGTCGTGACGGCAAACCAAAGCCCCCGTCACACCATCGCGCTCGTTGCAACGGCGGGCATCGAGCAGGATGTTGCTCAGAATGGCCGCATCATACCCAAAGGGTTGGGATACATAAATTATTTGAGAAAGATCGGTGATAATCGTCACTCCTTTCGGATCGGTGCGCCGAAAACCACGAACTGAAAATCAGCTGTGAATACCGCTCCATGTATAACACTTAGGCTCGTCCCGCCCGCATGTCTTGCTCAAACTGGACAAAAGCAAAAAGCCCCCGCGTTTCCGCGAGGGCTTTTTGAAATTCAACACTAGATCGGCTTAGGCCAATGCAGCTTTCGCTTGGTCCACAACCGCACCGAAAGCGTCGGGCTCATGGACGGCAAGGTCGGCCAGAACTTTCCGGTCCACTTCGATACCGGCTTTTGCCAGACCGTTGATGAACTTGGAGTATGTCAGGCTCTCGTCGTGCGAACGCACAGCAGCGTTGATCCGCTGAATCCACAAAGCGCGGAAATTACGCTTACGATTCTTACGGTCGCGTGTGGCGTATTGATTTGCCTTGTCCACCGCTTGCGTAGCTGTGCGGAAGGCGTTCTTGCGACGGCCATAATAACCTTTAGCGGCTTTGATGACCTTCTTGTGACGGGCGTGGGTAACTTTACCAGATGTAACGCGGCTCATATCTCGAACTCCTGCTTAGCGGTCGTAGGGCATGTAGCTCTTGACGATACGTGCGTCAGGAGCGGACAGGGTCGTGGTGCCACGGGCGTCACGGATGAATTTGGTGGTGCGCTTGATCATGCCGTGGCGTTTGCCTGCTTGACCAGCTTTGACCTTCCCGGAGGCGGTCATCTTGAAGCGCTTTTTGGCGCTCGATTTCGTCTTCATCTTGGGCATTTCGGTCTCCTATCGGATACGTGTTGCCGCGCGACTCGGCATGCCACTTGCGCCGGTCTCGCGGATTAGAGCGCCTCCTTTACGGAGACACAGAAGGTTTGGCAAGCACAATGCGCACGATCCTACCGGATCAATCGCGCAAGAATTTCTACAAAGGCCACCGGGATCGTGTCGAGCGCGATCCCCTCTTGCGATCCGACCCATGCAAACCCGCATGAGCCGATGATCATGACCAACACGCCAAGCCACGGAAACCGCCGCGAGGCCCAGCCGGACATGACGCTTGATGCCCCCAGCGCCATCAGCACCGTCATCAAAACGATGAACAGTGCCGGGTCGCCGATGGGCGGTAGCTCAGTCACCCTCGCCTGCGTAGATCAGCTTTTCGTCACAGGGTGCGACGCGCAGAATGTTGGTCGAGCCGACTTGGTTGAACGGGATACCCGCGGTCACGACGACCTGATCCTGCTCCTCCGCAAAGCCCGCCGTTTTTGCGGCACGCACTGCAGATACAACGGCCAATTTGAACCGCTCCACCTCATGGCTGATGACAGTGTGCACGCCCCAGGTCAGACAAATGCGCCGCGCGCTATTGGCAAAGGGGGTCAATGCGATGATTGGAACGCGCGGCCGCTCGCGGGCCACCTTGACGGCCGTGGTGCCCGAGTGTGTGAAGCAACAGATCGCCTTGATGTCAGTGGTTTCCGCAATTTCACGCGCAGCGGCCACGATGCCATCGGCTGTCGTCGTGCGCGTTGCAGTCCGGCTGGCCTCAATAATCTCACGATAAGTTGGGTCGCTCTCGACCTCAACAGCCACGTTGTTCATCGTGCTGACGGCTTCCAGCGGATAGGATCCGGCGGCGGATTCCGCGCTCAGCATGATGGCGTCCGCGCCCTCATAGATCGCCTGCGCCACGTCCGACACCTCAGCGCGCGTAGGCATGGGGCTGTCGATCATGCTTTCAAGCATTTGGGTCGCGACGATCACGGGTTTTGCCGCGCTCCGGCAACGACGCACAAGCCGCTTTTGGATCGGGGGCACGGCTTGCACCGGCAATTCGACACCCAAATCACCGCGCGCCACCATGATGCCGTCAGACGCGGCGAGGATTTCCTCAAAGGCCTCAACGGCGGCAGGCTTTTCGATTTTCGACAAAAGTGCAGCCCGGCCCTTTGCCAAGTCACGCGCTTCGTCCACGTCGGCCGCGCGTTGCACGAACGACAACGCCAACCAGTCGACGCCCAGCTCACATACGAATTCAAGATCGCTGCGGTCTTTCTCGGACAACGCCGCCAAGGGCAACACGACGTCAGGCACGTTCACACCCTTGCGGTTGGAAATCGTGCCACCAATCACAACAGTGCATTGCGCGAAATCGGGGCCACAATCATCCACGGTGAGCCGCAATTTGCCATCGTTCACCAACAACGTCGCACCGGGGCGCAGCGCCTCAAAAATCTCGGGGTGGGGCAGTTGCACTCGGGTCGCATCGCCCGGCGCATCGCTCAGATCAAATCGAAACGGCGCACCTGCCTCTATCTCAGCGCTATCGCCCGCAAACACACCACACCGCAGCTTTGGCCCCTGCAAATCCGCAAGGATCGCGATGGGCCGACCGGTATCACGCTCCAGATCGCGGATCATCGCGTGGCGCGCCCGGATTTCAGAATGATCACCATGGCTCATGTTCAGGCGGAACACATCCGCGCCCGCCTCAAACAACGCCTTGATCGTCTGATAGTCGTTGGATGCGGGCCCCAAAGTGGCCACGATTTTCACATTCCGATGCCGGCGCATTCTGCTCGTTCCTTCTTATTTCGTCTCAAACACGACTAACACATCAAAATGTTAGCGCAAACATTTCCGCTTTAATGCCCGAAGTCTGGGTCAGGCACAACTGGTCACCGCCATAGAAGACCTTTATATCAGCCCTATGACAAGAGCCCTCTCCCCGCCTTATGAAACGCTTCCCGGCCCGGCAACTGCTAGCTGGGTTATCACGTGTGACCATGCAAGCAACCGTATCCCCGAAGAAATCGGCTGCCTCGGCCTACCCAAAACGGACATGGAGCGGCACATTGCCTATGACGTGGGGGCTGCTGGCGTCACCCGCCATTTAGCGACGCACCTGAATGCGCCTGCGGTGCTATCAACCTATTCCCGGCTCGTGATTGACCCTAACCGAGGCGAGGATGACCCAACATTGATGATGCGCCTGTACGACGGCTCCATCATCCCGGCCAACCGTCACGCGACAACGGCGGAGCGTGAGCGGAGGCTTGCTCTCTATCATCGCCCCTACCACGACACGCTGGCACAAACGATCAATGCCACCCCCGACGCCGCCATCGTTGCCATCCACTCCTTCACGCCCCAACTCAAAGGCCGCGCGCCGCGCCCGTGGGAAATCAGCGTCCTGTTTTCCGACACTGACGACCGGCTCTCACGTGCGCTGATCAAAGCCCTCGATACCGAAGAAAACCTGTGCGTCGGCGTGAATGAACCCTATCACGGGCACCTACCCGAAGACGCGCTGCACCGGCATGGTTTGCGGACTGGCCGCCTGCACACACTCATCGAAATCCGAAATGACCTGATCGAAACAGCCGCGCAACAAAAGGCATGGGCCGTCCGCCTCGCCCCGCTACTCGAACACGCGCGCGCCACACTAAAGGAGCCTATCCATGGATGACCAAACCCGCATCGAAATCGAAGCCGCCGCCTTCCGCCGTCTCCGCAAACACCTAATCGAAGACCGCCCAGACGCGCAAAACATCGACATGATGAACCTCGCTGGCTTTTGCCGCAACTGCCTGTCGCGCTGGTACCAAGAAGCCGCGGCGGAACACGGCATCGAGATGACCAAAGACGCCGCGCGTGAAACCTACTACGGCATGCCCATGTCCGAATGGAAGGCCAAGCACCAGACCGAGGCAACCGCCGAACAGCAAGCCGCGTTCGAGACATCCTTCAAAGAAAACGTCACCAACAAAGACGGCTGAGCAAACAAAAGGGGGGCCGCGACGCCCCCCTCCTTTGTTCTCAAAATACTCCCGCCGGAGGCTTCCTCCAGCGATGTACTAGATCGCCTTTGCAAGGCTCTCTTCCAGATAGATTTCACGCAAACGCGCCGCTACGGGCCCAGGCTTGCCGGTCCCAATTTGGGCACCATCCAAAGAAACCACGGGCATTACGAACGTGGACGCTGAGGTCACAAATGCCTCATCTGCAGCCGCCGCTTCTTCTAGTGTAAACGACCGCTCTTCTACCTGCATCTGCGCCTCTTGCGCCATGCGCAGCACAGCGGCGCGGGTGATGCCGTGCAAAATTTCGTTGCCCAAATGACGGGTGACAATCGTGTTCCCTTTTACGATGTAGGCATTGTTGGACGTGCCCTCTGTCACAGCGCCATCCTCTACCATCCACGCGTCGTCCGCACCCGCAGCCTTGGCCATCATCTTGCCCATCGACGGGTACAACAACTGCACGGTCTTAATATCCCGCCGACCCCAGCGCTGATCCTCGATCGAAATGACCGAGATCCCCTTGTCCGCCACAGGGTTCGCCGCCAATCCGGGCTTAGACTGCGTGAACAATACCAACGACGGCGCGGCATCCACGGGATAAGCAAAATCACGATCCGCAGCCCCGCGCGTGACCTGCAAATAGACCAAGCCTTCATCAATCCCATTTGCCCGCACCAATTCGCGGTGGATTTCCAGCAGTTCGTCCATCGTGGAGGGCGATGGCATGTCCAATTCGGACAAGGAACGCTCAAGCCGTTTGGCGTGCCCCTCAAAATCGATCAGTTTGCCGCCCAGAACGCTCGTGACCTCATAGACCCCATCCGCGAACAAAAAACCCCGGTCGAATATGGAAATTTTGGCGTCTTCTTCGGGCACATAAGCCCCATTCACATAGACGGTTCTGGACATTGGGAAGCCTCCTGATTGGGTCGCACGGTTATGTGCCCGCCCGCGCCAGACCGTCAAGTCCAGCCTTGCCGAAAGAGGCACAAGGCCGCAAAAAGGCTCCATGATCCAATCTGTTACACAAGGTGTTCTTGGCACCTACCGCATGCAGCCCATAGCGGAGCGTGTCGCCCACGCCGAAGCGCTCCGCCCCGGCTACCGCGACCACCCCATGGACATGGACGCCCCAGCGCAGCGCGACGCAATGGTTGAGTTGCGCGCGTTAGGGATCGCAGGGGAAAACTATTACCACGGCCGGCACAATCCACCGTATCACACCCAAATAGACGGCTCGGTGCCGGATTTGTTGCTGCGCGCCCCGCTCGCGGAAAGGCTACAAACCGTCAACACGCTCCTCGCACCCTATGAATTGGAGCTGTGGGTGTTTGATGCGTGGCGACCAATTGCAGTGCAGAATTACTTCCACGACCACTGGATGCCTGCCCACATACGCCGCCACGATCCGAACCTAGAGGGTACAGCCCTTCAGGCAGAGGTTGAGAAATACTGGGCGCGCGGCGCCCCTGGCGGCGTGATTGATCCCGCCTCTCCGCCACCTCACGCAACAGGCGCGGCCGTGGACCTGACGCTACGCCGCATCGGTGGCGACGCATTGTTCATGGGGTCAATCTTTGACGATGTGACAGAAATATCCAACACCGCACACTTTGAGCCAGCCTCAGACGCCATGTCCTTTTCTGCGATTGAGGCGCGGGACAACCGGCGGATGCTCTTTTGGATCATGGATGCGGCAGGGTTTGCCAACAACCCGACGGAGTGGTGGCACTTTTCGCTAGGTGATCAAATGTGGGCGCGCATCACGGGGGAAAGGGCCGCTTACTACGGGCCTGCGCCGATCTAGGTGCGGGCGGTATCCCGCCCGAAAACATATCGCAAAAAGCCCCGTGCTTCATCGACGGCATCGATATAGGCCTCAGACAACAACTGCTCACCGTCGAAAACCAAAACAAAACCCCGCAAAAGCGGGGCGTCCTTTATATCCATGTCCAGACCGTTTTCCGTAAGCGCATAGACCGGCAGGGATGCATCCCCCACACGGACGTGAACATTTGATTGGTCTTGAATGGTCGTGCTCATGGCTGGTCCTCTCTTATGAGGACAAACGTGGCACGCCATTCGTTAAGGGCAGGTTTAATGCCGTCAGAAAAACCTCAGGCGCGTGCTTTTGGCCTTAGAACATGGGGCATCGCTGGGTCATAAAGCGCGCTATCGCGGAAATCTTGGACCTCCCGCAGGGCTGGACCGACCAGAATCAGCGCAGTCCGCGTAATCTTGGCGGCGCGTATCTTGGGCTGAATGTCCGAGATTGTGCCCTTTACAAACATCTGATCCGGCCAACCCACGCGGTAGGCCACAACAACCGGGCAATCTGCGCCGTAATGCGGGGTTAGGACACGCTCAATCTCCCGCAGGTTGCGGATGCCCAAGTGGATCGCTAGCGTGGCCCCCGTGCGCGCAAAGTTTTCAAGCGTCTCATTGGGCGGCATGGAGGTCGACTTCATGCTCACCCGCGTCAGGATGATGGATTGCGCCACTTCGGGGATTGTCAGCTCTTGGCCCAAGGCGGCAGCAGCGGCGGCATATGCGGGCACACCTGGCACCACTTGGTAGTCAATCCCATCAGCCTTCAGGCGGCGAATTTGCTCGGCTATCGCACCATAAAGCGACGGATCGCCTGAGTGCACGCGCGCTACGTCTTGGCCTTGGGCGTGGGCCGCCACGATCTCAGCATGGGTTTCGTCCAGCGTCATCGAGGCGGTGTCCAACACCCGCGCGCCTTCTGGCGCTTCGGCCACAACCTGCTCGGGCACAAGCGACCCCGCATAGAGGCAAACAGAACAGGCCCGGATCAAACGTTGAGCTTTAAGCGTCAGCAGTTCGGGATCGCCGGGACCTGCGCCGATGAAATAGACAGTCATAGTAGTGTTCCTTGCGACGGAGAGGCTGCGCAGCAAAGTGCGCCCCAAACAGTTTCGTACCAGCGGGGGAAAGCGCGCGCGATCACCCCTGCCCCTCTTTGGCAGCCTGCGCCAAATCACCATCGATTTTGCGTGCATAGCCACGTGGTGTGTACATGCGCGGCCCTTCGCCCAAATGCGCCAACTTAGAATGGCTGGAGCCGATGAGGACAACGGTCAGCATGTCGACCTCATCCACCTCAAGGGCATCGAGGCGGCGGTAGCGGATGTATTCCTCGGGGCGGCCAAGTGAGCTGGCCAGCATAACGGGCGTTTCCGGTGGACGGTGTTGCAATAGGATATCGCGCGCCTCTGCCAAAAGGGTCCGGCGGCGTTGCGACACGGGGTTGTAAAAGGCGATGACGAAATCACCCTCGGCTGCTGCGTGCAGACGCTTAATGATATCCTCGCGCGGGGTTAGCAGATCGCTAAGGGAAATCGCGCAGAAATCATGCCCCAACGGAGCACCGGCGCGGGCCGCAGCCCCTTGCAGGGCCGACACACCCGGTGAGCAGACAATATCCACCCGCTTGGCCGCGTCGCTAACACCCAACTCATCCGCGCCGCGGTCGAGTAATTCGAACACCAACGCGCCCATGGCGTAGATACCCGCATCCCCGGAACAAACCAGCGCCACGTTGCGCCCTTCTGCGGCCTTCTCCAGCGCGTAGCGGCAACGTGCTTCTTCGCCCCCGAGCGGGAAATCACTGCGGGCCTTGCCGTAGCCCAGTGGGCCCAAAAGGTCGATGTAAAGGCCGTAGCCCACCAGTTCTTCGGCGTCGGCCACCAGTTTTGAAACCTCGGGCGTGCGCCATGTGGCCTGCCCCGGGCCGATCCCAACAATTGAAAGCCGCCCGCGCGAGCGGCCTGCATGTTCTGTAATTGGCGCAGGGTTACGGACCAACGCACAGGTGGTGTTGGCAGTCTTGCGTTTCGCCACCGCCAGCGCACCATCGGGGGCTGCGGCAAGGGCCGCGCCCTCGGACACGCCATGGCAACCCACTTCGGCAAAAACCACGTCCGAAGGGTTGGCCAAGCGGGGGGCTTCGGCCTCCAACTCAGCGGCGGAATAGACCCGAAGCGGAACGCCCAAGCGGGCAGCAAGCTGGTTCATTGCGGGTTCATCGGCCTTTAGATCCAGCGTGTTGACCGAAGCAATCGCGCCCGGTGCAATGTCCGCTTCAACCATTGCGGCCTGAACGTTCTCCCACAATTCGGCCGGGTCCGCGTCGCGCGCACATCCCACGCCCAATGCAAAGGTCTGCGGGTGGTAAACCAACCGCTCGGGCCCGGTTTCGGCGGGTTTCTCAGTAACTTCGATGGTCGCCGCAGTGCCCTTTGGCAAATCAAACAACGGCGCACCAAGGCAGGTCGCACCATCGCCGGACAACAGCGCGGCCATGGCGGTTTTCGCGTCCTCAGGGTTGGCAAGACGGTAGCCAACGGGCGGCGCATCAAGGGCCACACCAAGGGCGACATCACCCGCCGTGGTGACAGCAGCGGTGGCGCCAATAGCATCCCCAATGGTTGCGGCCAGCCGGTTCGCGCCCCGGTGCCCCCCCAACAAGGGGATCACGATCGCCCCGTCGTCCGACACGCTCAGGAGCGGGGGATCAATGGATTTATCGACCAACAAAGGCGCCACTGCGCGGATCAGAATACCGCTGGCACAAACGCCGATAACGGGCGTGCCCGCCGCAAACAACGTACGGATGTGATCCAGCGCATTGGCAAAGAATACATCGGCTTGATCGACGCGGGTTTCGCGACCGTGCACCGGTGCGCCAAGCGCCTGCGCAATACGGTGTGCAGTGGGTTCGCCCGCCCGGTTCAGGCACAGGACAATGGGATCTAGAGCCATGGGTCGGCGCCTTTCGCGATCAGGATCATGGAGAAATAGGGGGCAGTTTCCGGCGCTTGCGCGAGGGGAAGGATAACCTCTGCCCCCAGCGTCGCGCGTTCCACATAGGTGGCGTTGTCCGTCAAGCCAGCCGCATCAAGCAGCGTACGCAGTTTGGCCAAGTGACGACCAACTTTCATGATGACCAGCGTATCTGCGGCCTGCAAATGGGCGCGTAACTCTGCCTCGGGCAAGGGGCCCGGCAGGACAGTCATCACTTCATTGCGCGCCACCAGCGGCATCTCCGCGCGGGCCGCGCAGGCCGTTACCGAGGTAACGCCGGGAACGATTTCGGTGCCGTACTTGGTGCTGAGCCGCGCATATAGGTACATGAAGGAGCCGTAAAAAAACGGATCCCCCTCACATAGGCAAATCACATCTTCGCCCGCATCAAGGGCTGCGGCGATTTCTGTGGCGCCTAGATCATAGGCCGCTTGGGCGGGGGCGCGGGCCGGCGTCATCGGTACATCCATGCGGATTTCACGAGCATCAGCACGGATCAGATCGGCGGCAATGCTACGCGCAAAGCTGTCGCCACCCGCGAGTGTTGGGTAGGCAATCACTTGAGCCGATTCAATCAATTGCGCGGCCTTGCGCGTGATGAGCCCCGGGTCACCCGGACCAAGGCCCACACCAATAAATCGTCCCGTCATCTCTTTACCAAACTCCATTGCGTGACCGGCATCAGCGGACGCCAGCCAGTCAGGCGGCCCACGGGTTCAGCGCGGTTAACGGAGAGCTTAACCAATTGCCCCCCGTGCGTTTTGTGCAGGTCGACCAGCGTCGCCTCAGATTCCAATGTTACGGCGTTGGCCACCAGCCGACCCAAGGGCCGCAGGGCGGCGAAAGCGGCATCAAAGGTCTCGGGCGACAGGCCCCCACCGATGAACACGGCGTCCGGTTTTTCCAACCCAGCAAGCGCTTCGGGGACCTGCCCCTCAATCAGTTCTAGCTTGGGCACCCCAAGCGATAGCGCGTTCGCGGCAGCCATGGCGCGGCGATCTGCGCGCGGCTCAATTCCGATGGCACGGGCGTAGCGTGCAGCACGCATCCATTCCACCGCGACGGAGCCGCAGCCCGTACCGATATCCCACAGAAGCGCCCCGCGCATCGGCATCAGCTTGGCCAGCGTAACGGCGCGCACCTCTTGTTTTGTCATGGTCCCATCGTGCTGGAACATGTCATCCGGCAACCCGGGCACACGCGGCAAAAGTGCGGCATCAGGGGCGGCGCGACAATCAACACAAAGGGTATTGAACGGTGGCACCTCATGAGACCACTCCCGTGCAATACCATCAAATCGCTGCTCTTTTTCGCCACCCATATTAGCCAAAACAGTCATAGGACTGTCACCAAACCCGCGCTCCGTCAGGAACTGCGCGATTTGCCCGGGCGTCTCGGCCCCTGTGGTCAGGATGATAAGCCGCTGATCGGGTTGGATAAACGCGATCATCTGTTCGACGGGACGACCGTGAACTGTCAACGTCTCCACATCGGCCATGGACCAGCCCATGCGTGCACTTGCTAATTGAAACGCGGATAGCTGCGGGTGGTATGTGATTTGCTCCGCAGCGATCGAGCGACCGATCCGTGCCCCGACCGAAAACCACAGTGGATCACCTGTCGCGAGCACGACAACACGCTGGTTTGCGTGCTGTTTTAGCAGGTCAATCAAGGCATCAAACGGGCTGGGCCATGCATAGCGTTTGGCCGTGGTCGTCTGCGCAAGGGCGTGGTGACGATCCCCGCCGATCAGGATTTCTGCCGCCTCAACCACGGCACGGGTCGCGGGGGTCAGCCCGTCCAAACCGTCCTCACCGATGCCAACGATGTGCAACCATGGCGCGGGCGTTTCTATGCGCCCACTCATGCGTTGAGTTCCAGCAGCCCAGCGGCCAAGGCATTGACCGCGGCACTGGCGATGGCAGAGCCACCGCGCCGTCCGCGTAGAGCGACAAAGTCACAGCCTCGGGGCCTTTCGGCTAGTTCAGCCTTGGATTCGGCCGCACCGACAAACCCGACCGGAAACCCGAGGATCACCGCAGGCTTGGGCGCGCCCTGGTCCAACAATTCCAGCAAGTGAAACAGAGCCGTGGGTGCGTTACCAATCGCGACAACAGCGCCATCCAGATGATCGGCCCACAATTCAACCGCAGCAGCGGACCGCGTGTTGCCGATCGCGGCTGCGCGGTCCGGCACGCTAGGGTCGTTCAGCGTCACGATGACCTCATTTTGCGCGGGCAAATACCGGCGAATGATGCCTGATCCGACCATTTCACAGTCGCACAAAACCGGCGCGCCATTGGCCAAAGCACGATGCCCCGCCAGATACGCCCCAGGAGAATGCACAATGCGGTCAGCCACCTCAACCATGCCGCACGCATGGATCAGCCGCGTGACGAGCGCCTGCATACCACTATCAAACCGGTCCAGATTGGCCTCGGCCTGAACAGTCGCAAAGCTGGCCGCATAAATGGCCTTCGGGTCTTTTTCATAAGGGCGCAGGGCGAAATCCTCTCGGAGCGATGAAGCCGGACGGGACGCGAACGATCAGAAGGGAAAAAGGGCTAGGATTTAACCCGTTTGCGCGCGCTTTCGGGCCCATGAGGGTGCTTGGCGTGCGGATATTCCGCGTGGTGGTGATGCCCATGATCATGGTCGTGGCTATGTCCGTGCCCATGGTCATGATGATGGTGATGCGCGTGGGCATCCTGCATTTCCAACCGGCACATGCCCGTGCAGAACGTGTCGCATAGCTTGCAATCAGCCACGTTTGAGCCGGGCGCGTTGGCCCCTTGCCCCTCAACATGGTGGTGATGGCTTTCTTGCACCGCACCGACCTCAGTCTCAAAGCCCAGCACAGCCGTGCGGTATTTGCACATCACACAGGTGGACGGCGGCACAGCGCCAAATGCGGGGTGCTGACGGTCTTCGGCCTTGATGTGGTGATGGCGACCATCCTCCAGCGCGAGCACTTGCTCACGGTAGGCACAGAGCCCACAGTTGGGGGGCGGTGTCGCGCTGTCTTGCTCAATCACGCGTTCGGCGAATGTGCGCAGAACATCGACATGATCGCCCAGATAGCCAGCCTTAAGGAATTCAATCTCGGGGTGCTGCGCTGCGACCTGATCGGTAAAGCCATAGATACGGTCGATCAAAATGCCCGAGAACAGGAAGTACGGGAACACGACGATCCGCTTATATCCCAGCTTGGACGCGTGTTGCAGACATGGCTCCACCAATGGGAAGGTCACACCAGAGTAGCCAACCTCGCACCAGCCAAATCCCAGACCTTCGTGCAAAAGCCGCGCAATTTTGGCAACGTTGCCATTAGCGTCGGGATCGCTTGCGCCGCGCCCGATGACCACCAGACATGTGTCGTGATATGGACCTTCGCCCGCCACTTCGCGGATGCGCGCAGCCGCAGCAGACACCATCTTGGGGTCTACGCCCAGCTCACGCCCATAGCTGACCTGTAGCCCATTTTTCTGAGCATAAGTGTTCAGAACCGTGGGGATGTCATTCTTGGCATGCATCGCTGCAAACAGCATGCCCGGCACCGCCAAAATCCGCGTACACCCCTTGGCACGCAGGGCATCAAGGCCGTCACGAATAACGGGGTTGGCGAACTCAAGATAGCCGTAGTCCACCTCCCACTCGGGGGGCAGGTGCGCAGGCAATTTTTCGGCCAGCGTCGCGAATTCATCTACCGCCGACTGAGAGCGCGAGCCGTGCCCACAAATCATAACGCCAGTTTTCTGGGGGGAAGTGTTGCTCATGCGGTGGCCTCCTCGGCGGTGTCTTCGGGCTCTTCGTCTTTGGACTCAGCCTTTTTGCCTTTTAGGTGCCCCCAGATCGCAGCACCAATCGCGGCCCCAATCGCCGCACCCGCAACCCAATGGTCATGGCCCGCAAGGTCCGCGATATGACCGGGGTGCGCCGCAGCCGGTCCCGCAAAAACAGAGAGGATAAGGAAAAGGACAGGTCTCAAGGCACGCTCCATCATTCGCATGCCCCGCTGCCGTGGCCGGGATGACGATGTCGCGGTCCGCCCCCTGTCTGGGTCGGCGGGGCCCGTGATCCACCTGTCCGGCCCCGAAACGGGGCGTCGTCTGCCACTGCCTAGCCTGCGGGTGACAAGGGCGCAACGGGATTCAAAGGCGGTTTTCACCTCATTTCCCGTCGATTTGTGCGTATGCGCGCAGGCTCTGCGCTGAACTCGACGTAGATGCGCAAATGCAAGCGGTCTATTTGAGGCTCAACAAAAGGAGATGAACGATGGGCCAATTGGTTGACGGCGTCTGGCATGACACTTGGTACGACACGAAATCCACGGGTGGCAAATTCGTCCGCTCAACGGCTGGGTTCCGCAATTGGATCACCGCAGATGGCAGCGCCGGCCCCACGGGTGAGGGCGGATTTAAGGCCGAAGCGGGACGCTATCACCTCTACGTCTCCCTTGCTTGTCCCTGGGCGCACCGCACTCTGATCTTTCGCAAACTCAAGGGCTTGACTGACCTGCTCGACATCTCGGTCGTGCATCCCGATATGCTGTCCGACGGTTGGACGTTTGAAACTGACGACAACGGGGCCACGGGCGACACGCTCTATGGGCTGCCCTTTGCGCGTGACATCTATACCCGCGCAGATCCCGCCGTATCAGGCCGCGTGACCGTGCCGATCCTGTGGGACAAACAACGTCAAACTATCGTGAGCAACGAATCTTCTGAGATTATTCGTATGTTCAACACCGCGTTCAACGAACTCACCGGCAATACGCTCGACTTCTATCCGGCAGTCCTTCGGGGCGAAGTCGACCAGATCAATGAGCGTGTCTATGAGCCAATCAACAACGGCGTCTACAAATCAGGGTTTGCCACGTCCCAAGGCGCCTACGACACCGCAGTCACCACGCTGTTTGACGCGCTTGATGAGATGGAGGCCCTACTCGGCACCCGCCGCTACCTAGCTGGCGATCAAATCACCGAGTCGGATTGGCGCCTGTTCACCACGCTCGTTCGCTTCGATCCCGTCTATCACCTGCATTTCAAATGCAATCGTAAACGGCTAGTCGATTACCCCAACCTGTGGGCTTATACGCGGGAACTGTACCAAGTGCCCGGCGTCGCAGAAACCGTGGGGATGGAGCATATCGTGCGCCACTATCACTATAGTCACGACACGATTAACCCGAACCGGATCCTTCCGATCAATGCACAGATCGACTGGATGGAACCCCATGGGCGTGACCGGCTTCAAGCGGCGTAATATTCAACCATCTTGCCCAGATCATCGGGCGAGGTGGCCCTTGGCAACAGCACCCGCGCATTGCCCAAATGGGCAAAGATAGACCCATCGGAAAAACACCGATCTGAGGTGACGGCTATGATGTGGGCCTGCGGCTGGCGGTAACTGGCAAAATCCGCCACGGCCATGGCGCTGCCTTCGGTTAATTTGAGGTCAAGAATGATCGCCTCAAAACCATGTGTAGACAGGTGACGTACAGCATCCAATTGTCCCGTTGCGATGGTCACGCCATGCCCCCAAGCCGACAGCGGTCTTTGCCAAAGCCCGGCCAAGTTCGCGTTACTCTCGACAATAAGAACCTGCATGCCCGTTTACCCCTTCTGCGGTGTAGCGACCGAATGAACTCGTTCTGAGTGACCGTACTTCATGGCTAGTCCACGAACCCTAACAGAGGATTAACAACGCCTCATCGCAGCCCCGAATGCGCGGTTTCTTGCAGAGCGTTCCGAATTGCTGTTGAAGGGTCGCAAAGAGGGCACGCGCCGGTTTGCGCGCCCTATATTGACGGATACATCTGCACGAAAAAGGAAGCGTCTGATGACAAGCGTGATCACCATTTGCGACACTTGCAAACGCGATGACTGGGCCGAACGCGCGGCCAATGACGGCGTTGAACTGACCGATGGTGAGGCTTTGGCCACACTTGTCGAAGCCGCTGCAAAAGGTGTTGCTGGGGTCGAAACACGGCGGCATTCCTGCCTTATGGGATGCAGCCACGGGTGCAACGTATCCCTACAGGCAACGGGTAAGCTAACGTATACGTTGGGAAAATTCGAAACCACGACCGAAGCCGCCGAGGGCATTGTTGCCTACGCCGCCCTGCACGCCGAAAGCAAAAGCGGGCAAGTCCCGTTCAAGCAGTGGCCGCAAGCGGTCAAGGGGCACTTCATCACCCGTATCCCGCCACTGCCCGACGCCTGAGCATACAATGACCCTCGCGCCTGCCCCCTCGGCTTGCCCCGAAGCGCCCCGTGATCATGGCGGCGGTCTTGACGCAGCCGTTGCCCGCTGGGGCGGGACGCGCGACGCATGGTTGGACCTTTCCACCGGCATAAACCCGGTAACCTTTCCGATACAAAAGTTAACCTCTGATGACTGGGCCTGCCTGCCAGATGCGGCAGCACAGAACCGGCTCACGCGGGCTGCGCGGACCTTTTGGAATGTACCAGCCTCAGCCGAGGTTTTGGCCGCCCCCGGTGCTTCTGCCCTTATCGCGCAAATGCCGGTCTTGGCCCCGGCCGGACGAGTCGACATCCCGGCCCCCACTTACAATGAACACGCTGCTGCCTTTCGCGCCCATGGCTGGCAGATTACCGATCAGGCCCCATCAGCCCGCGTATTGGTGCACCCCAACAATCCCGATGGGCGGCTCTGGTCCGCTGAGGATGTCACCGCCCCGATCACCATCATTGACGAAAGCTTTTGCGACGTCACACCCGAAGCATCGATGGTCGAGCTGACCGCGCGCGACAGGGTCGTCGTTCTCAAAAGTTTTGGCAAGTTTTGGGGCCTCGCGGGCATGCGGCTGGGGTTTGCAATTGCACAACCGACCACCATTGCACGCATGCGCGACATGATCGGACCATGGGCTGTATCGGGACCTGCGCTGCGCATCGGGGCTGTCGCGCTTGAAGACCACGATTGGGCCGCAGCAACCCGGCAAAGGCTTACCCAAGACGCGGCACGGCTGGATGCGTTGATCAATGCGCCCGTTGTGGGCGGCACATCCCTGTTTCGCTTGTACGATGTAGGCGATGCCAAAACATGGCAAGACCGGCTCGCCGCGCATCACGTCTGGAGCCGTATTTTCCCCTATTCGAGCCGTTGGGTCCGTCTCGGCCTGCCCGGCACACCCGCCCAGTGGGAGCATTTGGAACGTGCCCTTGCTGCCAACGGATTGAGCGACCGGTCATGAGCGACCTGCTCGCCCTAGCCCTCGCGCTGGACGCCACATTGGGAGAGCCAAAGTGGCTGTGGAGCCGCGCCCCCCACCCCGCCGTCTTAATGGGCCGCGCGGTCGGTGCGCTTGATCAACGGCTCAACCATCCCCCCGCGCAGCGCCGTGCCGGAGTGTTGACCGTGGCCATCCTTGTGTTTGGTGCCGGCGCTTTGGGGATGATGCTGGCCGCCCTCCCGCTTGGCTGGGCGTTCGAAATCATCGGAGCCGCGATCCTACTGGCCCACCGCTCACTTATTGAACACGTGCGCGCGGTGGCGAATGGGCTCCGCACAGGACTGGCCGAGGGACGCGGCGCGGTCGCCATGATCGTGGGTCGGGATGTGACCGCAATGGACGCCCCCGCCGTGACCCGCGCCGCCATCGAAAGCGCAGCTGAAAACTTTAGCGATGGCGTCATGGCCCCTGCCTTTTGGTTTTTTGTGGGGGGGCTGCCCGGCATCCTGATCTACAAAGTCGTTAACACAGCCGACAGCATGATTGGCTACCGCACTACGCGATATCGCGACTTTGGGTGGGCGGCAGCGCGCCTCGACGATGTGATGAACTGGGTGCCTGCACGACTGACAGCGCTGGCCATTATGGTGGTATCGGGCCGCGCATTGGACCGCGCCGCATGGGGCCGCGTGATGGCTGAGGCGCGGTTGCACCGCTCCCCCAATGCGGGTTGGCCCGAAGCCGCGATCGCGCCTGTGCTGGACGTAGCTCTTGCCGGGCCGCGCAGCTATGATGGCCGGATGGAGGACTTCCCTTTTGTCCATCCAACCGGTCGCCGCAACATCGGCCCCGATGACATTGACGCTGCCTGTAATGTGCTTTGGCGTGTTTGGGCAGGCCTGTTCGGCGCGGTTGCCATTGGCGCGCTGATGATGTGAGGTGGCCGCAAGGGTATAGCTAAGGACAGCACCATGCGCCGACTTTCATTCGCAATCAGCTTGGCACTATGCCTGCCGGGTGCGGCATTCGCCGCGTGTGGCGGCAGCTTTTCCAGCTTTGTCGAGGGTCTAAAGGATGAGGCCATTGCACGCGGACACAGCCGTGCATCCGTGACCCAATTCTTTGCCTCCGCCACCCAAGACGAACGCACCCTGCGGGCCGATCGATCCCAAGGGGTTTTCCGCATCCCCTTCACCGACTTCACCCGGCGGGTCATCAGCCAAAGCCGCCTGACCAACGGCCGTCGCAACGCAGATCGTTACGACGCCATCTTTGACCAGGCGGAGGCAGAATACGGTGTTCCGCGCGGCGTTCTATTGGCGTTTTGGGCGCTTGAGACTGACTTTGGCGCAGTGCAAGGCGACTTCAACACGCTCAACTCGCTGGTAACGCTTAGCCACGATTGCCGCCGCCCAGAATTGTTCCGCCCACAGGTGTTCGCCGCGCTAGAACTATACGAAGCTGGCGATTTCGACCCTGCCCGCACAACAGGCGCATGGGCAGGTGAAATCGGCATGGTCCAGATTCTGCCGGGCGATATCCTAGAACGCGGCGTTGACGGGGACGGCGATGGGCGCGTCACGCTCAAAACCTCGGCCCCGGATGCGCTGATGTCTGGCGCGCGGATGCTGGCCGATTTTGGCTGGCAGCGCGATGAACCGTGGCTGGCAGAAGCTATCGTGCCCACCGAAATGAACTGGAGCGTCTCTGGGCTGGAAACGCAAAAGAGCGTTGCGGAATGGGCGCGATTGGGCGTTGTGCCACGGGGCACGGAACTGCCCCGCGGGCTGAAAGCCTCGCTTCTATTGCCCCAAGGCCACAAGGGGCCTGCGTTTTTGGCCTTCGAGAATTACAGAGTATTTTTCGATTGGAACCAGAGCTTTACCTATGTGACAACGGCTGCCTACTTCGCCACACGGCTCAGTGGTGCGCCGGTGTTTGACGCCCGCGCAGCTGACGCTGGTTTGGAAGACAGCCAGATGAAGCGCCTTCAGCAAAAGCTGGCCGCGCGCGGATATGACGTAGGCAAAATCGACGGCATCTTGGGCGCGCGCACCCGCGCAGCCGTACAGTCAGAGCAACAGCGCCTTGGCCTTCCGGCGGATGCGTGGCCTACGACGGCATTGCTAAACGCGCTTTGACCGCGCCTAGGCAACCAGGCTTTCGGCTTTTTTCAGATCAACAGACACCAACTGACTGACACCTTGTTCGGCCATCGTCACCCCAAACAAGCGATCCATCCGCGCCATCGTTACTGCGTGGTGGGTGATGATCAGGAACCGCGTGTTTGTGCGGCGTGTCATCTCATCGAGCATGTCACAAAACCGCGTGACGTTTGCATCATCCAAGGGCGCATCGACCTCATCCAACACACAGATCGGCGCAGGGTTCGCAAGGAACACCGCAAAGATTAGGGCCAGCGCCGTCAATGTCTGCTCCCCCCCCGATAGCAGTGACAGTGTAGACAGCTTCTTGCCCGGTGGCTGGCACATGATCTCAAGGCCTGCCTCCAACGGATCATCGCTTTCGACCAGAGCCAGTCGGGCTTCACCACCGCCGAAAAGGTGTGTGAACAGCATCGAGAAATTGCTATTCACCGTCTCAAATGCCGTCAAAAGTCGCTCACGACCTTCTTTGTTCAAGCCAGCAATTCCTGCGCGCAGAGCCTTGATCGCCTCTTCCAGGTCGGTCTTTTCTGCAAGTAACTCGTCATGCTCGGTCTGGACTTCATGCGCGTCTTCTTCAGCCCGCAAGTTCACCGCGCCCAGCGCATCGCGTTGACGGCGAAGGCGGTTCACATCCGCCTCTAGCGCCGACGCAGTCGGCATGTTCACGGGATCCACTTCTAGTTGCGACAAAAGCGCAGCAGGCGTGGTTTCGAGGTCTTCATTGATCCGGTTCGCCGCGGTTTCTACAGCCTCGGCTGCGGCCTCAAGGCGGGCTTGGCCTGCGGCGCGGGCCTCTCGGGCCTCCGATGCGGCACGTTCAGCGGCGCGTTCTGCCTCAGCCGCCGTCCGAAGACCGGCTTCTCCGAGCGACAGCGCCTCGGCGGATGCGACTTTGCGGGTTTCCGCGGCGGTAATCTGCGTCGAAAGCTCCGCGCGCTGCACCGCCAATGCCTCTGGCACGGCCTGCGCCTCGCCCAACTCCGCCTCGGCCTTGAGGCGCCGCTCCGTCAGGTCCGTGATGCGGGTCGTGGCGGTTTCCAGCCGGTGGCGCCACCCGCTCAACTCTTTGGTCACCTCCTGCCGACGCCGGGTGCGCGCATCACCTTCGCGCTTCAATTCGTCCGAGGCAGCGCGCCGTTGCAACATGGTCAGACGCGCGGCCTCAACTGTCAGCTTAATGTCTTCAACCGCGCCGCGCGCGTCCTCTAACGGTTCTAGCGCGGCTTGTGCGGCTTGAGCCTCTTTCAATGCAGTGCGCGCTTCTGCCCCTTCATCGGCAAATCGAGCGACACCCAAACGCCCGGTTTCCAATTTGCTCTCGGCGATGCTTTGCGCGCTTTCGGCTCGGGACACATCGCGGGACGCATCGGCCACCGCACGATCTGCGGCGCGGCGGGCATCGCGGGCGGCAATATCCGCCGTCGTCAGTTCCTTGAGCCGCTCCGTCAACGCTTCATGCGCGGCGCGAGTGCCATCCGCACGGGCCTCAACCTCTTCTAGGTCGCGCTTTAGCGCCTGAAGCCGGTTGATTTGTTGCAGACGCAACGCAGCAGACGACGGCGCGGTTTCAGATGCGGCCCGGAACCCATCCCAACGCCACAGATCGCCGTCTTGGCTCACCAAACGCTGCCCCGGCAACAGCATATGTTGCAACTTAGGCGCCTCGTCCGCATCTACGACACCAATCTGTTCCAGCCGCCGCGTCAAAACCCCAGGGGCCTTTACGTGCTCCGCAATAGAGCGGATCTGCGCGGGCAGTTTTTGCGGCGCCTCATAGTCGGGCAGTCGCGCCCAGCCAGTGTCGCCCTCTGTCTCGGAACTGCGCAGATCATCCGCAAGGGCCGCCCCCAATGCGGCCTCAAACCCCGGCTCAACAGTCAACCGGTCCAGCAGCGGCTCATCCTCGGAACTGTCGCGCGCAATCAGCTTGGTTAAGGCGGTGACTTCGGCACGCAAAGTCGTGGCCTCACCTTCGGCTTCCGACCGCGCGGCCCGGGCGCGGCTTTCGCGCTCCTGCGTTTCGGCACGGGCGGCCTCAGCTGCCGAAAGCGCTTCATCGGCCTGTTGCGCCAAAAGGGTTGCGGCCTGTTGCGCGGTTTGGGCCTGCGTCAATGCCACCTGTGCACCGTCCAAAGTGGCCTGCGCCTCGGTCACGGCGACCTGTGCCTTTGCGGCCTCTGCCTCAAGGCGTTCGACCCGCGACTGGCTATCACTAATCAGGCGCGTTGCCGATTGATGCCGCGCCGCAAGCCGGGCCATATCTTCGGTCAGCCGCGACAAGTCACTTTCACGCTCCGCAAGCACTTCGGCAGCTTCATGGGCTGCAGCCTGCGCGGCAGCTAGTGCCTCGGCGTGGCCCGAATCCGCCTTTTCCAGTTCCGTCTTTTCCCAGTCCAATCGTTCGATTGTTTGCCCCGCATCGGTGTTGAGCGTTTCTTCGCGGGCTTGGTCGTGGGCAAGCTGCTCAATCCGCCCGGTAAGCGTTTCTATCCGCTCAAGCGCGCGGGTCTCTTCGGCCTCTAGCGTGTCGCGTGCTACCAAGACACGCTGTAAAACAGCCGCCGACACCGCCTCTTCTTCGCGCAGCGGGGGCAGTTTATCCTCAGCCTCAGTGCGCGCCGCGGCAGCACGGGTCACAGCCCCTTCAGCCTGCGCAGCCTCGGTCAACAATGCCCGCACCTGTGCCTCGGCCTTTGCACGGGCCTCTTCGGCTTCGCGCCAGCGACGGTACAACAACTGCCCCTCCGCAAGGCGCAAGCTGGTGCCGATTTCACGGTAACGCGCAGCTTGACGGGCCTGCCGGGCAAGCGTTTGCAGCTGCGCTGCCAATTGCTCCAACACGTCATCCACGCGGGTCAGGTTCGTCTCAGCCCCTTTTAGCTTCAGCTCGGCCTCATGGCGGCGCTGATACAACCCCGAAATGCCTGCGGCCTCTTCCAGCACGCGACGCCGCTTTTGTGGTTTGGCGTTGATCAACTCACTGATCTGCCCCTGCCGTACCAATGCGGGCGAATGCGCGCCCGTCGACGCATCGGCAAACAGCATCTGAACATCGCGCGCACGCACGTCCTTGCCATTCACCTTATAAGCCGAGCCGACATCCCGCGTGACCCGCCGGATAATGTCGAGGTTTTCCTCACCGTTAAACGCAGCCGGGGCGAGGCGTTCACTGTTGTCCATGCCCAGCGTCACTTCGGCGAAATTACGGGCCGAACGTGTGGCCGCACCCGCAAAGATCACGTCCTCCATGCCACCGCCCCGCATCGCGGTGGGGCGGTTTTCGCCCATCACCCAGCGCAGCGCCTCTAGCAGGTTTGATTTGCCGCACCCGTTAGGGCCCACCACACCCGTCAGCCCATCCGCGATAACCAAATCGGTGGGGTCTACAAAGCTTTTGAAGCCATTCAGACGAAGACGGGCGAAACGCAAGGGCGACTCACTTCAAGAAATAACGCAATATCAACAGCAGTCTCGGAAAGGCGCGCGCCTTCTGTCAAGGCAACGCATCGCATATTTCGCGACCCAGCCGGTGTTATCCACAATATATAGGCCTTCGCGCAGAACTGATGCCGTTATACCAACCTCAGATGACGCTTTCATTGTTGACCCACCCGGACCGAACCCGCACAACGGTGCCAGTTTGGTGGCCCCATGTGCAAAGCGCGACGGGGTCTGAAACGGGAATGTGGTGACGGTGACCCAAGTCGGGGCCAGATGCCACAGCCGCCCCCGCGACTGTAAGCGGTGAGCAAAGGCCACATGCCACTGGGGTTCCCCCGGGAAGGCGGTCCGCGCATCGACCCGCAAGCCAGGAGACCGGCCAAGCGATTTTGATAACCCCTGCCGTCGGGTGGACGGACATAGGAGAAAGACCCATGACGACCCAAACAGTCGCAACGACCAACACATCCACAGCTTCCATCGTTTTTGCCGCAGCCGCTGGCATGATGCTGCTGTTCTTTTCGGGCTACGCACAAGCCACAATCCTGCATGACGCCGCACACGATCAGCGTCACGCCATGGCGTTCCCCTGCCACTAGGCAGCGCTTAAACCCATGCCCATGAAATTGCTAACCAGCGCGGTGTTCGCTGGTGTTGCAGCAGGTCTGATTGCCGCTCTGCTGCAATTTACATTTGTTGCGCCCTCATTGCTTGAGGGCGAGTTGTACGAATCCGGGGCCAAGGTCCACTTTGCCTTAGACGGATCACCGCAAAGCCCCAGAGGCGGCGCTGAGATTGATTTTGGCGCAGAACCCATGCGCTACGTCATGACAATGGCGTTCAACGTGGTGACCTACGTCGGCTTTGGGTTCCTTTTGGTGGCGCTGATGGCACTGGCTGAGGCACGCGGGCTGACCAAGATCACACCACGCCAAGGGCTTATCTGGGGCATTGCGGGTTTCATTGCCATTCAACTGGCCCCCGCGATTGGCCAGCCGCCGGTCCTGCCTGGTTCGATCGGGGCTGACATTGGTCCGCGCCAAGCATGGTGGATGGCAACGCTGCTCACCGCTGGTTTGGCCATGTGGCTTCTGGCGTTTGGCCGTGGATGGCTGCCGCTATTGGCAGTGCCGCTTTTGCTGGGCCCGCATCTTGTGGGTGCGCCAACGCTCGACACCTACTTTGGCGTGACACCAGCGGAGCTTGCGGCGCAATTCTCAGCAATGTCGCTCGGGTATGCGGCCGCCGGCTGGGCAGCCCTCGGCTTCTTCGCGGCGTATTTCTATACGCGTGAGACCACCTAGACCAACAATTCGGGTCAGCGCCCAATGGGTGCTGGCCCTTGATCATTCGGCGCGCGCCTTGGCCCATTGGCAGGCATGGTGCACCGCGCTCAGGTACAAAAAGGAAAGACGAGTATGGCAGGCAAAGTTCCGGCAACAGTTGTCACTGGATTTCTGGGCGCGGGCAAAACCACGCTCATCCGCCACATGTTGCAAAACGCCGAAGGTAAGCGCATCGCGCTGATCATCAATGAATTCGGTGATCTTGGCGTGGATGGCGATATCCTCAAAGGCTGCGGAATTGAAACCTGCACCGAGGATGACGTGATGGAACTGTCGAACGGCTGTATCTGCTGCACTGTGGCCGATGACTTCATCCCAACGATGGAAAAATTGTTGGATCGTGACACGCCCCCCGATCACATCGTGATCGAGACGTCTGGCCTTGCCCTGCCACAACCCCTTGTCCGCGCCTTTAACTGGCCCGGTATTTCAACACGCGTCACTGTGGATGGGGTCGTCACAGTCGTGGATGGCCGCGCAGTGACTGATGGGCAGTTCGCCCATTCCGTCGCCGCCGTGGATGCACAGCGCAAGCTGGACGAAAACCTGGATCACGAAACGCCCCTGTCCGAGTTGTTTGAGGACCAAGTGGCCTGCGCGGACATGATCGTGGTTAACAAAGCCGACCTGCTCGACACCGCAGAGGCCGATGGCCTTGTTGCCCGCCTCAAGGATGAGGCACGGGGCGGCGTGCAGGTGGTCAAAGCGTCCATGGGCGCGCTGCCTGTTTCGGTCCTGCTGGGCCAAGGCGTTGGCGCCGAGGCAGACCTAGACGCCCGCCATGAAGTGCATCACCACCATCACGCGGATGACCATGACTACCACGATGACGACCATCATCACGAGCATGATCACCACCACCATCACGCCCATGAACATGGCCACGACGAATTCGAAAGCTTCATCGTCACACGCCCTGAAATCACCGACCCCGCGGCCTTTGCCGAACAGGTCGCAGATGTCATCCGCGCCCATGGCATCCTCCGCCTCAAAGGCTTTGCAGCCGTCGCGAACAAACCCATGCGGCTCACACTCCAAGCCGTTGGCCCCCGCGTAGACACCTACTTCGATCGCCCCTTGGGCAGCGACCCACGCGAAACACGCTTGGTTGTCATCGGTGAGGCAGGTCTTGACCGCGCCGCCATCACGGCCGCGCTTGTCGCATGAACATCGCGCCCGGCGATCCGCTTAGTCCCGAGGGCCTTGCCCTGATCGAAGGGTCTGAACAAGCACTGCGTGAATTCTATACGGCCGAAGAAAGCTTTGCCTATTCGCCAGAGGAACTCACGGCGCCGGGCGTCGTTTTCTACATCGCACGCGATGCGCACGACACCCCACTGGGCTGCGTCGCCTCAGTCGATGTGGGCGACTACGTCGAAATCAAACGCCTGTTCGTCACACCATCTGCCCAAGGCACCGGACTGGGGCGGGCACTGATGACCCGCCTTGAACATGATGCGCACGAAGCGGGCCATAGGCTCATGCGGCTCGAAACGGGCGATCTTCTGGTCGCCGCCTGCACACTCTACGAGGGCATGGGATACCGCCGCCGCGGCCCCTTTGCAGACTACCCCGATGTGCCCACGTCAACATTCATGGAAAAACGACTTTAGTCCTTTGTTCCCCCAATACTCCCGCCGGAGGCCCGGTTTTTCCCCAGAAAAGCCGTAAAAGGAGCGCCCATGCATCTGCTCGCAGCAACACCCGGACAAATCGACGATGGCCAAGAACCCGTTGATCTCGGCCAAACGCCCGCCGATGTGGTCGTGATTTCCGCGGCTGATACGGAACTTGCCGCCCTGTCGGCCGCCCATGCCGATGCGCCTATCGGCACCTTGCGGCTGGCCAACATGATGCATTTGCGCCACCCGATGTCAGTTGACCTGCACCTTGAGGCCTGCGCAACCAAATCCCAGTTGGTCATCGCGCGCGTTCTCGGCGGCATGGGCTATTGGCGCTACGGCGTGGAACAATACGCAGCACAGTTGGGTGCGGCGAACATCCCCGTGGCCTTTCTGCCCGGCGATGACAAACCTGATCCCGAACTGCGCGAACTGTCGACCATCCCGGCTGAGGACTATGACGCCCTCTGGGCCTACCTTGTCGAAGGCGGACCGCAGAATGCCGCCAATTTTCTCGCCTACACCCGCGCCTTTCTTGATAAAACCGAACGCCCCCAAGCCGCCACACCCCTTTTGCGCGCTGGCGTCTACTGGCCCGGTGCGGGGATCGCGGACCTAAGCGCCGCAACAGCCAACTGGACCGAAGGTGCGCCCGTCGCGCCCCTGATCTTCTACCGCGCACTGGTGCAAGGCGCGGGCCTAAACCCGATCAACCGCATGGTCAAAGCGCTCCTGCGCGCAGGGCTGAACCCGCTGCCGGTGTTTGTCGCCTCTCTCAAAGATCCGGTTTCGGTGGCGACACTCCAAACGCTTTTCACCCAAGCGCCGCCCGAGGTCATCCTGAACGCAACCTCCTTTGCCGTCGGCAGCCCCCACGGGGACGGTGCCGAAAACCCGCTGGCGGCCGAATGGTGCAACACAGCCCCTGTATTTCAGGTTGTTCTCGCAGGCTCAGGCGAGCAGGCATGGGAAGAAGGCCTAAGCGGGCTAAGCGCACGGGACATCGCAATGAACGTGGCCCTGCCAGAGGTGGACGGCCGCGTCCTGACCCGTGCCATCAGCTTCAAGGGTGAAGCCTATTTCGACGAGGCCACCGAATGCGCCATCGCCACCTACAAAGCACGCGGCGACCGGATCGGCTATGTGGCGGAATTGGCCCTCGCATGGACACGCCTGCGCCGGGCCAAAGCGGCGGATCGCAAAGTCGCGCTGGTGCTGGCCAACTATCCAAACCGCGACGGACGGCTCGCCAACGGCGTGGGTCTTGATACGCCTGCGGCCACAGTTGCAGCTCTTCATAGCCTCGGCGCAGCGGGATACGCCGTTGAAAACGCGCCCGCAGACAGCGACGCCCTGATGCAGCGACTTATGGCTGGCCCAACCAATTGGTTGACCGACCGCGCCAGCCGCACGGGCGGCGAGCGACTGAGCATGGCGGACTATCACCGCTACTACGATGCCCTCCCGTGGGAGGTCCGCCGCCAGATGGAGGACCGCTGGGGCGCACCCAAAGCAGACCCGTTTTGTGACACGGACGGCTTTGCGCTTGGCATCCACACCTTTGGCAATGTCATCGTCGGCCTACAGCCCGCGCGCGGCTACAACATCGACCCGACCGAGACCTATCATTCTCCCGATCTGGTTCCGCCACATAACTACCTTGCGTTCTACTTTTGGCTGCGCCACCACTGGGCCACAGACGCGATCGTGCATATGGGCAAACACGGCAATCTAGAATGGCTGCCCGGCAAGGCCGTCGCGCTGTCGGACACATGCTGGCCCGAAATCGTGATGGGCACGACGCCCCACATCTATCCGTTTATCGTCAACGACCCCGGTGAAGGCACGCAGGCCAAGCGACGCGCGCAAGCCGTGATCCTTGATCACCTGACGCCACCACTTACGCGCGCCGAAACCTATGGGCCACTGCGCGACCTAGAGGCATTGGTCGATGAATACTATGAGGCCGCAGGCGTTGACCCTCGCCGGATTGACCATCTGCGCCGCGAAATCCTAAGCCTAACGGCAGCAACGGGCCTGGACCAAGACGTAGGCTTCGACGGCGATGAGGCCGGGGATCTAGCCAAGCTAGACGCCTATTTGTGCGAACTGAAAGAGGCGCAAATTCGCGACGGGCTTCATATCTTTGGGGCCTCTCCCCAAGGTGACCTAGAGCGGGATTTGGTCATCGCGCTGGCCCGTATTCCGCGTGGTGAGGGCAAAGGCCCTGATGCGTCGCTGCTGCGCACCTTGGCACAAGACTGCGGCGCGGATTTTGACCCGCTAGACTGCGATATGGCCGCGCCCTACACCGGCAAACGTCCGGCAATCCTAAGGGATATCTGCGCAGACACATGGCGCAGTAATGGTGACACCGTAGAGCGGTTGGAACTATTGGCGAAGTCCGCCCTTGGTTGGGGTGAAACGCCGCCCGAATTCACCGCCTCCACCCCAGTGCTGGACGCCATCCGTGACCATATCACCCCTACCGTGCGCGCCTGTGGACCGGCGGAACAGGCGGGCCTTCTCACCGCCCTATCAGGGCACTTCGTCGCCCCGGGTGCGTCAGGCGCACCGACGCGCGGACGGCTGGACGTTCTGCCCACAGGGCACAATTTCTTTTCGGTCGATAGCCGCGCCGTCCCCACGCCCACCGCGTGGAAACTTGGCTGGAAATCCGCTAACCTCCTGATTGAGCGCCACCTACAGGATCACGGCGACTGGCCCCGCGCCATGCTGCTAACGGCATGGGGCACGGCCAATATGCGCACAGGCGGCGATGATATCGCGCAGGCCCTCGCGCTGATGGGAGCCAAACCAAAGTGGGACGCCGCCAACCGCCGGGTCACAGGATTTGAGATATTGCCCCAAGGCGTCTTGGGTCGCCCCCGCGTAGACGTCACGCTGCGGGTCTCGGGTTTTTTCCGCGACGCATTCCCACAGCAAATCGCATTGATCGATTCCGCCGCCCGCGCGATCCAAGCACTTGATGAAGCGGATGTCGACAATCCCGCTGCCGCCCGCGCCCGCGCAGGCGAAAGCACAGCGCGGGTCTATGGATCAAAGCCGGGGGCCTATGGCGCAGGCCTTCAGGCCATGATCGACGAACGCCTATGGGCAGACAAATCCGACCTCGCCGAAGCTTACCTTGAGTGGGGCGGCTACGCCTATGGCGCCGACGCCGAAGGCACACGTGACCGCGCCGGGCTGGAACAACGCCTCAGCCAAGCTGAGGCCGTGGTGCAGAACCAAGATAACCGAGAACACGACCTGCTCGACAGCGACGATTACTACCAATTTGAGGGCGGTGCCGCCGCAGCGATCAGCACCCTGCAAGGACGCGATAGGCCCGTGTATCACAATGACCATTCTCGGCCCGAGCGCCCTGTCATACGCACGCTAGAGGATGAGATTGGCCGCGTCGTGCGGTCCCGCGTGGTGAACCCAAAGTGGATCGACGGCGTCAAACGCCACGGCTACAAAGGTGCGTTCGAAATCGCGGCGACGGTAGATTACCTGTTTGCCTTCGCTGCCACGACAGGGGCCGTACGTGACCACCATTTCGACATGGTCCACGCCGCAATGCTGGAAGACACGGACACGCGCGAGTTTATCGCCGAACACAACGCACCAGCACTCGCTGACATTGCGGACCGCCTGCAAGAAGCAATTGACCGCGGCCTGTGGACCCCACGATCCAACTCAGCGCGGGCGTTGTTAGAGCAATTGGGTCGAGGCAATCCGGCGAAAGCCACCTAGTCGCAGTCGATCGCCAAGTCGAACACCCCACTCGAGAGATCAAAGGGAATCAGATTGCCCACGCAGGATGTTTTGGGGCCGTCACGAGGCGGGGGCAATTTAAGCTCTGCGCCTTCGGTGCAATCGATCTTCATCCGCAACAAGGCCACATCGCCGGACACAGACCCAAGGTCCGGCGCGCAGCCTGTCCCCTTGATCACGGCTGCGACGGCTGCGGCCTGAACGTCCGCATAATCCGGGCGCCACGCACGGGTGAGCCGGGTCACCTCGGCCCGATCTTGTGAGTAGTTTATCGCGAAGGAATAGCCGCCTGCGTCCACGGTGACCTGATCTCGCAGCCCGGATAGAGGATGCGGTGAAGCGCAGGCGGCCAAAGCCGCAAGGGGGATAAGAATTACGGCCTTCATATCCTAGTGTGCCCCAAACTTCGTTAAGCCTTGGTTAACATCCACACCCCCTTTTCATCTGCCGCTCTCGCAGGCACTCTGGGCACAAATGAAAAGGGAGCCCGCGATGACCGACGCAGCAGACACAGAGCGCCACAATGCCAAAATGGCCAAGAAAAAGGCCGCCCGCGATAAGATCATGGCCACCAAGACCGACAAAAAGGGCTTGGTGATCGTGCACACCGGCAAGGGTAAGGGCAAAAGTTCGGCCGCCTTTGGAATGATTTTCCGCTGTATCGCGCACGACATGAAATGCGCCGTGGTGCAGTTCATCAAGGGCGGCATGTCCACCGGAGAGCGCGACCTGATCCTCTCCAAATTCGGGGACATCTGCGAATTCCACACCATGGGTGAAGGATTTACCTGGGAAACTCAGGACAAAGACCGCGATATCGAAATGGCGCAGGCCGCGTGGTCCAAGGCTAAGGACCTGATCCGCGATCCTAGCCACAAAATGGTCCTGCTGGATGAGATCAACATCGCCATGCGCTATGATTACATCGACGTGAACGAAGTCGTGGCGTTCCTTCGCGATGAAAAGCCCGAAATGACGCATGTGGTTTTGACCGGGCGCAACGCCAAGGATGAGCTGATCGAACTGGCCGATCTGGTCACAGAAATGGAATTGGTCAAACACCCCTTCCGCACGGGCATCAAGGCGCAGATCGGCGTGGAATACTGATCCATGGTGCAGGCGCTCACGCCGCTGGCTGGCTTTGATGTGCTGAACGGGGCGGCGCGGGCAGTGGATGACCCATGGCCCGCCCCCCAGTCATCACAGGGTTATCGGTGGCTGCATCTAGACCTAAACGCGCCCGGTACACGCGACTGGGTGACGGCACATTTGCCCCCCATCGCAGCCAAAGCCCTGATGGCCGAGGAAACGCGCCCAAGGGCTGATCATATGGCCGAAGGGTCCATCATCGTGCTGCGCGGCGTGAATATGAACCCCGGCGCGCAGGTCGATGATATGGTTTCATTGCGGTGCTGGCTGACCCCCAATGGGTTGGTCACAGTCCGGTTGCGGCGACTGATGGCAGTGCAGGAATTGCAGGACACGCTCGCTGATGCCGTGGCCCCCGCTCCCGCCACGCCCGCCGCTGCATTAACGATGATCGTCGCGGGCCTGATCACCCGGATTGAAACAGTTTCGCTTGCGCTAGAGGATCAGGTGGACACCCTAGAGGACGTCTCACTCGACGGTGGCTCGACTGCGGCAAACCTTGCGCAGTTACAACGTCGGATCATCAAATTGCGCCGCTATGTTGGCCCCCAGCGGGAGGCCCTGGCACGGCTCGCGCAAACCGACACGCCATGGCTGGATGCCCCCGCACGCGCGTCCTTGCGCGAATGGGCCAACGCCGCCGCCCGCTCCGTTGAAGAGCTAGAGGCCAATCGCGACCGCCTCGCGGTGCTGCAAAACCAGCTTGATGCCCAACAAAGCGCGGTCGTCTCGCGCCACGGCTATATCCTGTCCGTTGTCGCGGCTGTCTTTCTGCCCTTGGGGTTTCTTTCGGGCCTGTTTGGGGTCAATATCGCTGGCATGCCGGGGCTTACCGCGCCTTGGGCCTTTGCCGCGCTATGTGCTGCCTGCGTGGCCATTGCCGCCGCGCTGTTCGTATTTTTCCGCTATCATAAATGGCTATAGAAAGGGCACCTGATGCCACGTCTTTTGACTGAGTTCGGCATGGGCACGTCCCTGCGCCGCCAAGACTACACCGAGGCCGCGACCCGCGCGTTGAAAGACGCGCTGTGGCACAATTCGATCAACTTGGCAGAGCTGTTCGACAAGCCCAAATCTGCCATGCAGATCACTGCAGAAATCGGCGTGCAGCAGCCCGATGCCGTCGATGCCGAAGCCTGTAAGGCGGTCTTTCCCTACGGCGATGTGACCGTTCGCGTCGTTCTGGGCGGATTGGATGTGCCCCGGCCCGACGGCAACCCGACCGTCATCGCGAACGCCGCAATTTCCGTCGCGCTAGACGCGAACGCCGCAATTTCCGTCGCGCTAGAGGTGTAAGCAATGACAGATCAACGTTTTATTATTGAAATGGGCATGGGCAACGACCTTTATGGTCAGGACATGACCAAGGCCGCCGCCCGCGCGATTGAAGATGCTATCCGCCACTCCTCAATCCCGATGTTCGAGGCGCTAGGGATCTCGCATGATGAAATGCGCGTATCGGTCACCGTTGGCGTGCCGGACCCGGCTGCAACGGACACAGAGGCACTAAAGGCGAACCTACCGCGCGGTCGCGCTACAGTCACCGCCGTGCAGGGCGGATTGTCGATCACGAACCCCGATAGCGGCAATGTCACGACCATCGCTACCGCCGCGGTTGAGGCGTTCTTGCCGAAACAGGCCTAGCATCAACGTCCCTGAGGGCCTTCGCCCCGGCCCTCAGGTCGCCGCAAGATCGCTCAGCGATTGACCGGTGCTCAGCATATCTGGGTCCAACTTCAGCTCAATCACCGCAAGGGTTCCACAGGCACGCGCGGCATCGAAGGCAGGTGCAAACTGGGCCTGTTCCGTCACGAGCCAACCCTTGCCGCCATACGCTTGCGCGAGCGCGGCGAAGTCCGGATTGACCAGTGCGGTGCCTGACACACGCCCGGGATATGTTTTCTCCTGATGCATGCGGATCGTCCCGTAGCGGCCGTTGTTCGCCACGATTACGATGGGGGCGGCGCCGTGTTGCACGGCTGTCGACATCTCATTGAGGGTCATCTGAAAACACCCATCCCCCGCAAGGCAGACCACCGTGCGATCCGGCGCGTTCAAAGCCGCCGACACCGCCGCCGGAAAGCCATAGCCCATCGACCCCGAGGTGGGCGCCAACTGCGTCCCATACTGCCGCCAGCGATAATACCGGTGCAGGAACGCGGCATAATTCCCGGCCCCGTTGGTCAGGATCGCATCATCTGGCAGAACCGCATCAAGGTGCGCGATGACCTCTTCTAGGCGAACCGCACCGGGGGTCGGCTTGGGCGTGATCCACGCCTCATAGGACGCGCGCGCAGCAGCAACCTCAGCGGGCCAGCCGGGCAATTCGCCGCCGCGCGGGGCCAGGGCGGCTATCACCGCTGCGGCGTCCGCGACCACCGGCACATCAGCCGGATAGGTCGTGTTGATCTGGACGGGGTCGGGATGCACATGCACAATCTTTTTGCCGGGGTCCGCAGGGTTCAACGCGGTGTAGCCCTGCGTCGCGATATCGCCTAGCCGGCAGCCCAGCACCAAAAGCATATCCGCCGCGCGCAGCCGCGCCATCAAAGCCGGGTTTGGTCCGACGTTCAGGTCACCGGCATAGGTCGGCGCGCGATTATCCATGTAATCCTGCCGCCGGAATGCCACTGTCACGGGGATTTGTGCCGCCTGCGCAAAGGCCTCTAGATCCTGCGCGGCCTGCGCGCTCCAACCCGGCCCACCCGCGATAATCAAAGGGCGTGATGCCCCTCGCAAGGCCTCAAGGATTGGGGTGACGTCGGGCGTCGCGGCCCGGGGCACCACAACAGGCGCGCGGTCAGCAACCTCAGCCGCGCTGGACAACATGTCCTCCGGCAAGGCCAAAACCACCGGCCCCGGCCGCCCCGCTTGCGCCACGGAAAACGCCCGCCCGATATATTCGGGTAGGCGCTCCACCTGATCGACCTCAGCCACCCATTTCACCAAGCCCCCAAAGAGCCCCCGGTAATCAACCTCCTGAAAAGCCTCCCGGTCACGGTGATCACGGGCAATCTGACCCACAAATACCACCATCGGCGTGCTGTCCTGCATCGCGACATGCAGCCCCGCGCTGGCGTTCGTGGCACCCGGTCCACGCGTAACAAATAGCACGCCGGGTTGGCCCGTCAGCTTGCCGTGGGCCTCGGCCATCATGGCGGCGCCCCCCTCTTGGCGGCACACGACGTTGGCAATGCCACTGTCATACAACCCATCCAAAGCGGCTAAGAAACTCTCACCCGGCACAGAAAACACGCGCGTCACACCCTGTATTGCTAATTGATCGCTTAGGATCTTCCCACCGTGCCGCATTGGACTTGTCTCCCCTTCATTCGGCTTATCTGTGACACAGCCAACGGGTAAGGAAAACACCATGTCACATCTTCTGGGACTTTGCGGATCACTGCGCCGCGACAGCTTTAACCTGAAACTTATGCGCGAAGCCGCCTTGCAATACGGCGGCCCCTTCGTTGAAGGCAACTTGCGCCTGCCCCTATACGACGGTGACCTAGAAGAGGCCGAGGGCATACCCGCAGACGTCCAGACCCTTGCCGACCAGATCAAAGCCGCCAGCGCGGTGCTGGTCGTAACCCCGGAATATAATAAATCACTCTCTGGCGTGCTTAAAAACGCGCTCGACTGGGTCAGCCGGACAAAGGACGCACCATGGGCCGGAAAACCCGTCGCGATCCTGTCGGCGACAGCGGGTCGTTCCGGCGGCGAGCGGGCGCAGTACGCCACGCGCCTGTGCCTGACGCCGTTTCAGGCGCATGTGCTTCCGGGGCCAGAGGTCTTGATCGGCAGCAACTTCAATGAGTTCACCGAAGACGGACGGCTCAAGGAAGGGCGCGGACTGGATGGGCTGAAACGGTTGATGGATACGCTCAGGGCCGCCGCCGGTTAGGAGGGTAAATTATCCTCAACCCGAAATCCTTGCGGGATCGTATCACGCCCCTCTAGCACCAGATCGGCCATGACCTCTGCCACTTTGGGGGCCATGCCAAAACCGATCTTGAACCCACCGTTGGCGATAAAGTGCCCGGGCCTGTTGGGCCAAGCGCCCAGCATCGGGGCGCGGCTACGGGCACGGGGGCGCACACCTGCCCAGCGCTCAATCACTTCGGCCCCCTCCAGCACCGGAAACGCGGACAACGCGCGCGCAATTACATCATCCAACTGGTCATCACAGGTATCGGGCGCGTCGAACTCTCGCTCAGATGTTGAGCCAATCGCCACCGTACCGTCTGCATGGGGCACAATGTGCAGCGCATCCGCGAACAGTTGCGGCGCGTCGCGGGCGTCATATCGCAACAGCGCGGATTGCCCTTTGACACCCGCGCCCATCATTCGACCAAACCGCTCCGACAGGTCCAACAACCCACGCCAGCCCGTGGCCCAAACGACTGCGCCTTGGTCCGGCGCATCAGCCACGACCGGGGGAAAACATCCCGCCAACGCCCGCGACGCCATGCGCGGATGCAACCGCCCAGAAAGGGTATCGCGGATGACCATGCCTGTAGGCGACTGCGGGCACCACTCACCCGAGGCTTCCTCCACGGACCATACCGCCTTGCCCTGCCACAGCGTCTTGGCCCCTTCGGCCCGCGCATGCGCTAATTCTAACCCATGGGCGTCCAAAACGGGCTGCACACGGCCCCCACGCGCATAGCCTGTCGGCAAGCCACTGACCTGTGCGACCTCGGCCCACCAATCCTGCGCCATCATCAGACTGTCGAATTGAAACGCCTTTTTCGGGTTCCAGTTTTCCGGCGTATGCGGCGCCAACGCCCCGACAATGCCACCCGAAGATCCTGCCCCGACCCCGTGGGGATCAACCACCTGCACCCGCGCACCGCGCCGCGCACAGGCCCATGCCACCGACAGCCCAAAAATCCCTGCGCCACGTACCGTTACATCGACCATCGCCACACCTCTTGCCGCATTGTTCAGATGGGCCTACAGGACGATATGACCAACGAAAACCCCCTCAGCTGGCGCGACAACGGAACCCCTGTGTCCGATCGCTTTGATGACCCTTATTTTTCGCTCGAAGGGGGGCTGGCAGAAACACGGCACGTGTTCTTGGACGGCAACGGCCTGCCTGCGCGGTTGCGCGACGGGTTCCAAGTGGCCGAACTGGGCTTTGGCACTGGGCTGTCGTTTCTGACGCTGTGGCAGGCATGGATCAACTCGGACACCTTCAAAACCCACGGTGGTCAAATCCATTTCACCAGCTTTGAGGCCTTTCCGCTGGACACCCGCGACATGGCCCAAGCGCTTTTGGCTTTTCCAGAACTGGCCCCCTTGGCCGAGCAATTGGTCAAAGCGTGGCCCCTAAGCCGCGCCAATTTCGGCCCCATTACCCTGACGCTGTGGAAGGGCGATGCGCGCACAATGCTGCCCCTGTGGTCTGGTGCGGCTGACGCATGGTTTTTGGATGGGTTTTCGCCTGCCAAGAATCCCGAACTGTGGGAACCTGATTTGATGGCCCAAGTCGGTGCGCACACAGCGCCACAAGGCACCTGTGCGACCTACACCGCCGCCGGCCACGTCCGCCAATCCCTTGAGGACGCGGGCTTTGACATCACCCGCACCGAAGGCTTTGGCCGCAAACGCCACATGACCCACGGAACAAAACAATGACCGACACCCAAAAGGGCATTGGACTGATGGTCATCACGACCATCATCTTTGCCGCCCAAGACGGGATTTCTCGGCACCTTGCGGGCGAATACAATGTGCTGATGGTGGTGATGATCCGCTACTGGTTCTTTGCGGCCTTTGTGATCGCCATCGCCAAGCGTCAGGCGGGCAGCATCCGCGCCGCCGCAGCAACCCAACAGCCGGTGCTACAAACCGTGCGGGGCTTTCTGATCGCGGCTGAGATTTGCGTAATGGTCACCGCGTTCACCCTTCTGGGCCTTGTGGAAAGCCACGTGATTTTCACAGCCTATCCGCTTTTGGTTGCCGCCCTTTCTGGTCCTGTCTTGGGCGAGGCTGTCGGTTGGCGCCGCTGGGCCGCAATCGGAATCGGCTTTGTGGGCGTGGTCATCATTCTGCAACCGGGGGTCAAGGTGTTCTCACCGCTCGCGCTGATCCCACTGCTCGCAGCTCTGATGTTCGCGCTGTATAACCTGCTGACCCGGTTGGCCGCCCGCAAGGACAGTGCGGCGACCTCCTTCTTTTGGACCGGCACGGTGGGGGCCGTCTTCACCACCGCTATTGGCATCTGGTTCTGGGAACCGATGAGCTCCTCGGACTGGGTTTGGATGTGCATCCTGTGCGTCACCGCCGCCATAGGCCACTACACGCTTATCAAGACCTACGCATTTGCCGAAGCCAGCGCTGTGCAACCCTTTGCCTACCTGCAACTGGTCTTTGCCTCCGGTATCGCGTTGACGGTCTTTGGCGAAAGCCTGTCTTGGCCGCTGGTCATTGGTGCCACGGTAGTGATTGGCGCAGGCCTGTTCACCCTGTGGCGCGAACGGGTCAGCGCGCCGTAAGCGCGGCCCCCAATCCCAACGGCGCCGTTTGGCCAGACAACCGCGCGCGGTAAATCGCAAGGCTCTCGGACACACGCATGATGTAGTTACGCGTCTCGGTAAAAGGCACATGCTCGATCCAATCGACTACATCAACCGACGGATCCCCCGGATGCCCCAACTCCTCAACCCACCGGCGCGCCCGTGTGGGCCCCGCGTTGTAGGCCGCTGACACAAGTACGACATTCGCACCAAACTCGCGCTGAAGCTCCGCCAGATAGGCGGTGCCAAGGCGTGCGTTATAGACCGGATCGGTCAGCAGACGATCCAGCGAATGCGTCTCACCCAAATCCTGCGCCATTTCCTTGGCGGTGCCGGGCATCAATTGCATCAATCCGCGCGCCCCTGCGGGTGACACGACGACAGGATCAAATTCGCTCTCGCGGCGCGCGATCGACAGGGACAATTCAGGCGCAACAAGGCCATCCATCGCCACCAGCTTTGGCAGCACAGCATAATAGCCCCGGTGCAATTCCACCCCCGCTTGTGCCGCGCGTTTACCAATCATGATAGCGATATGCGGCTCTTCCAACTCTAGAACCAGCTCAATCAATTGGCCCACTTCGCGGCGCGGCAAGCTTTCGGTCAGGTGGGTGAAAAACCGCTCCGCAAGGACGTCTTGACCTGCGTCGCGCAACACCAGTGCCGCCCGCAGAACCGAGCTATCGACAAAGGGCGCGCTGCGGTAATCCGCGAATGCCTCTTGCCCCGTCAACAGCGGGTCGGGGGCCAAACCTGCCCGTTCCGCCGCCAACTGGCCATAGAAACTGGTTTGGAACCGCGCGCCAAAGGCATAGGCCTGCGCGGCGGCCTCTAGGTTGCCCGCGGCCTCCTGGGCGCGGCCCAGCCAATAGCCGCCACGGCCAAAACTGATGGGCGTTCCAACGGCGGCTGTGAATCGCTCAAAATGTTGCACGGCACGTGGGGCGTCGTTCAGTTTGCGCAAAGCGATATAACCCGCAAGCCATTCGGCCATCGCCACCTCAGACACATCCGTCATCCGATGCTCAGACGCCACGCGATAGGCATCGCGGTCGCGCCCGTCCTGCATCAAACGCCGCGCAAGACGCTCGCGGTGCTGTGCCCAAACTTCGGGCCGCCCCAAGGTATCCGCACTGCGGCTGGCCTCAAACAACAGATCCATCGCAGCATCCAAACGGCCCTTGCGCAGACGCCACCTGAACCGTTCATAGACAAGCCCGGGGTCATCACGCAGCGATGTAGGCACCGCATTGATCAACCCATCCACGCCGTTTCGATCCGCCCGCAGCGCCAGCCGCGCCCGCGCCAACGCGGCCTGCGGCTCCGGCACCAGCGGCAACATCAATGCCCCTGCTTCCTGCGCGCCGGCCCATACCATGTTGTCCAACCGCACTTGGTGGTGCCCAGCCAGCGTCGCGCCATGCTCCATGATGAACAGGGCGTGATCTTCGGCATCCATCGGTTCATTGCGCCAATGCCGGATCAAAACAGCCCGCGCGGCATCCCGCTCCCCGAGCCGCGTCAGGGCCTCGGAAAACCGCAACGCCCCTTGGGCGGTGCTAGGTGGACGGGGCGCAAAGTATCGTAACACCTGATCGGGATTCGCATCCGGCGCAATCGCGGCCTCAACCCGCGCACGTAACAACGGCAGGCCCGGCCAATCGCCATTACGCGCCAAAAAGTCCTGCGCCTGTTCAAAACTGCCCTGTCGCGCACGCAGCAACGACCAACTGACCACATCACGCCCCGCAGGGTCGCCAATCCGCGCCTGAGCCGCGCGTGCCGCATCCCAGTCCTGCGCTCGCACTGCATCCAGCGCGGCACGCAAATTCGTATCCGCCGCCGCCCCGGCAACAGACACGCACACCATCACTGCGCCCAAAAAAGCCCGTAAAACCATCGCCTGTTACACTCCGCATTCGCGCTTGTTTCCACATAGCTAAGGCCCCGCGCACCGGAAGCCAAATAGCGAACTTGTTAAAGATCCACATCGCGGCTAGTTTCCGCGCGATTCACACACGACCACACCTCATCTAAGGAAGCGTATCATGCTCAAAGGTTCCATGCCTGCCCTGATCACGCCGTTTAAAGACGGCGCAGTGGACTTCGATACGCTCAAGAAGCTGGTCGAATGGCATATCGCCGAAGGCTCGCACGGGCTTGTCCCCGTGGGCACCACCGGCGAAAGCCCCACGCTCAGCCACGAAGAACACTACGCCGTGGTTGAGGCCGTCGTGACCGCCGCCGCAGGCCGCATTCCGGTTGTTGCGGGCGCAGGCTCCAACAACACGGCCGAGGCCTATGAGATGGTCCGCCACGCCCATGACGTCGGCGCGACTGCCGCCCTCGTGGTCACGCCATACTACAACAAACCGACCCAAGCCGGTCTGATCGCCCACTTTGAGGCTCTGACCGAAATCGGCATTCCGATCATTATCTACAACATTCCCGGCCGTTCCGTCGTAGACATGACGCCCGAAACCATGGGGCACTTGGCCAAGAATCCCAACATCATCGGGGTCAAGGACGCGACCGGCGACCTGGCCCGCGTCTGCGCCCAGCGCCAAACCTGCGGCCCAGATTTCATCCAGCTTTCGGGTGAGGACGCCACCGCCCACGGCTTTAATGCCCAAGGCGGTACGGGCTGCATTTCGGTCACGGCGAACGTAGCGCCCAAACTGTGCAGCCAACTGCAAGAGGCATGCCTCAAAGGCGATTACGCCACCGCACTCACGCTTCAGGACCGGTTGATGCCGCTCCACGATGCGATCTTCACTGAGCCGGGCCTGGCCGGTGCCAAGGCCGCCCTCGAAGAACTGGGCCTGATCGACGGCGAACTCCGCCTGCCCCTTCTGCCCGTGACCGAACCCACCCGCGAAAAACTGCGCGCGGGCCTGCGTCACGCGGGACTGCTGAACTGAGCCAGCCCCCAATGACCGGCACAGCAGCGGGTATCCCAAAGGGGCTGATACCGCTGCTATCGGCCACCAATTTTATCATCGGCATGGGCGCCTTTGTCGTGATCGGTGGGCTGACGCCTTTGGCCAGCGATCTAGGCCTCACCCCGGGTGAGGCGGGCCTCCTGCTGACCGTCTACGCGATTTCCTATGCGGTTCTGTCGCCCCTGTTGGTGACATGGACGGGCGGGATCGGGCGGCGGCGCGTGTTGGTTGCGGGGCTCGCCCTGTTCACGCTGTCAAACTTGATGGCCGCTCTTGCCCCGGATGATACGCTTTTACTGGCCAGCCGCGTGTTGGCGGCGGCTGGGGCGGGCATCACTACACCCATCACGGCGGCGGTCGTCGCCGCCCTTGCCCCACCCCAAACACGGGCCAAAGCCTTGGCGGGCGTGTTCTTTGGCATCACGATGGCACAGGTCATCGGCGTACCTGCCGGCAGCTTTATCGCCTATACCTTCGGCTGGCGCGCGGCGTTCTGGACGGTCACGGCACTGGGCCTTCCGATGCTGGCTCTTTTGTGGTTTCGCGTGCCCGCTGGCCTGTCGTTTCAACCTGTGCGCTTTGGCGATCTGGGCCGCACGCTGCGCGACGCCCGTGCGATGATTTCGGTGCTGTTCACGGCAACATTCCTTGGCGCGATCTACACGCTCTATACTTATTTCACCCCCCTCCTTGAGGTCAAAATGGGCTTTGAGCGGAACATGGTGACCGCCTCACTGATCATCTTTGGCATCGGCGCCGTCGTGGGCAACTGGATGGGTGGACGGATGAGCATGCGGCTCGGCCCCACCCGCACATTGCTGGTCCTGTCCTGCGCGCAGGCCGCACTCATGGTCCCGTTCAGCCTGCTGCCCCTGCCGCTTCCGGTGTTTGTACTGCTTGTCGCTCTGTGGTCGGTCTGTGGCTGGTCCTTTATGGCACCACAACAAACCCGCCTTGTGACCCTGTCTCCCCAAACCGCCCCGGTGCTTTTGTCGCTCAATGCGGCCGCCGTTTATGCTGGTGCGGCCATAGGCTCGGGCATGGGCGGCGTGATCATCTCCCGCCTCGGCATAGAGGCGCTGGGGCTGGCCAGCGGGCTCATAGCCACACTGGCAATCGCACATATCATGCTGTCACGCAGGCTCTCTGGCTAGACATCCCTCAGCCGCGCGCATACATCCCAGTTATGGCCAAACCCAAGACCCCAGAGGAAAAGAACTACAAAGTCGTCGCCGAGAACCGGCGCGCGCGCTACGACTATGCCATCGAGGACGACATCGAATGCGGCATCGTCCTTCAGGGATCTGAGGTCAAATCTCTGCGCGAAGGCGGCGCCAACGTCGCCGAAAGCTACGCCTCGGTGGATGAGGGCGAACTGTGGCTCGTGAACAGCTACGTAGCACCCTACCCACAGGCCCGCATGTTCCCCCACGAAGAACGCCGCCGCCGCAAACTGCTGGTGTCGCGCAAGGAGCTGGCAAAACTGTGGAACGCGACCCAACGCGAGGGTTATACCCTTGTGCCGCTGGTTATGTACTTCAACCACACGGGCCGGGTGAAACTCAAAATTGGCATCGCCAAGGGCAAGAAAAATCACGACAAGCGTGAGACCTCTGCCAAGCGCGATTGGAACCGTCAAAAAGCCCGCCTGTTGCGCGAACGCGGCTAGTCCGCGCCACGTTTGCACAGCCCTTGCACAGCCCTTGCACGGGGGTCACGCCCGGCGTAGGAAGGTCCCCGACGTAAAGAGGCGATGGCAATGGCTGACGATCCCCGCATCCTCGTATCCACCGACTGGCTTGAGGCCCATCTCAAGGACCCAGACCTGCGGGTTCTGGACATGAGCTGGTATCTGCCCGACGCAGGTCGCGACCCCAAGGCCGAGTATGACGCGGCCCACATTCCCGGCGCGCGGTTTGTTCCAATTGACGAAGTCTCGGACCTGCGCAGCGCAATCCCACACACCGCGCCACCGGTCGAAAAATTCATGTCTCGCATGCGCAAATGGGGCGTGGGGGATGGTCACCAAGTCGTCGTCTACGACGGCGCAGGCCTGTTTTCCGCCGCACGCTTGTGGTGGTTGTTCAAGCTGATGGGCAAGCAGGACGTGGCCGTATTGGACGGCGGTTTTGCCAAATGGCAGGCCGAGGGTCGCCCAACCGAAGACATGCCCCCCATGATGCGCGACCGACACATGACCGTGTCCCGTCAGGCGCATCTGTTAAAGGATGTCACCCAAGTCGCCCAAGCCTCCAAACTGGGCACGCACGAAATTCTGGACGCCCGCGCGCCAGCACGCTTCCGGGGCGAAGCGCCTGAGCCGCGCGCCGGTCTGCGCGCAGGCCATATTCCCGGCTCCCGCAATATTCCCTACACGTCGCTCTTGGCTGAGGACGGCACGATGCTGCCCACCCCCGCCCTGCGTCAGGTGTTTGCGGATGCGGGCGTGGATCTGTCCAAACCCGTGATCACCACATGCGGCTCCGGCGTAACGGCAGCTGTCATAAACCTTGCGCTGGCCCGGATCGGCCATGACGCACATGCGCTCTACGATGGCTCTTGGGCCGAGTGGGGCATGTACCCTGACCTGAAAATCGAAACGGGAGAATAGCCCATGCTGAGCAACCTAAAGGCCCAACCCGTCGACAAGATCCTCGGCCTCGCCGCCGCCTACCGCGCTGACCCGCGCGACACCAAGGTGGATCTAGGCGTTGGCGTCTACAAAAACGCCCAAGGCCTGACGCCTGTGATGCGCGCCATCAAGGTCGCCGAACAGCGTATCGTCGATGAGGAACAGACCAAAGCCTATACCGGGCTTGCGGGTGATCCCGCGTTTTCGGAAGCTATGGCGGGCCTGATTCTTGGCGCCGATTACCCCAAAGAACGGTTCGCCGCCGTCGCCACCCCCGGCGGGACCGGCGCAATCCGTCAGGCGCTTGAACTGATCCAAATGGCATCACCCGATGCAACCGTCTGGCTGTCTAATCCAACATGGCCAAACCACCCCTCGATCATGAAATACCTCGGCGTGCCGATGGGCGAATACCGCTATTTCGACAACGCCACACGCGCGGTCGATTTTGCGGGCATGATGGCCGATCTTGAGGGCGTAAAAGCAGGCGATCTGGTCCTGCTGCACGGCTGCTGCCACAACCCAACAGGCGCGAACCTGAACCTCACGCAGTGGGGCGAAGTGGCTGACTTCCTGAACGCACGCGGCGCAATCCCCTTCATCGACATCGCCTATCAGGGCTTTGGCGACGGACTGGAACAGGACGCCGCTGGCGTGCGCCTCATCGCCTCCAAGGTGCCCGAAATGTTGATCGCGGCCTCGTGCTCCAAGAACTTCGGCATCTACCGCGAACGCACAGGCGTTCTGATGGCGCTGTCGCCATCCTCGGCCGAGCAAAACCTCACCCAGACCAACCTGCAATTCCTGAACCGTCAGAACTTCAGCTTCCCGCCCGATCACGGCGCGCGTCTGGTGTCGATCATCCTGAACGATGACGCACTCAAGGCCGACTGGATGCAGGAACTCGAAGACGTGCGCCTTGGCATGTTGGACCTGCGCCAACAACTGGCCGACGCGCTGCGGGAACGCTCCGGCTCGGACCGGTTTGGCTTTATCGCAGAACACCGCGGCATGTTCTCGCGCCTTGGTGCAAGCCCTGAACAGGTCGAAGCCATGCGCGAGCACAACGCGATCTACATGGTCGGCGACAGTCGCCTGAACATCGCGGGCCTCAACGCGCAAACCGTGCCGATCCTCGCAGATGCGATCATCGCGGCTGGGGTCTAGCGCACTGCTTGGGCACCGCCTGACAGAATCCACACATTTGAACCCGCTCGGCACACCACCGGGCGGGTTTTTCATTTATATCCAAGGCACATCCCATGACCAAAGTAACCTTTGAAACGACCACCGCCGCAGATATCCCCGCGCTTCAGCGCGTGCTGGACGAAACACAACTATTTCCCAGTGACATGCTGCCCGACATGCTTGCCCCAACGCTCACAGGCGACAGCCCCGCACGATGGCTGACGTGCCAACGGGACGGCGTGGCCATCGGCCTCTGCTTTGCTGAACCAGAGGACCTGACGGACGGCACATGGAACATGCGCGCCCTCGCGCTGCACCCGCAGTATCAGGGCCAAGGCTTTGGTGCCGCCCTCACCCACGCGCTGGAGGATCACCTGCGAACGGATGGCCAACGCATGATCATCGTCGACACCTCCGGCACCGATGATTTCGCCGGAACGCGCGGATTTTACAGTCATATTGGCTATACCCAAGTCGCCTGTATTCCGAACTATTGGGCCAAAGACGACGACAAAATTGTGTTTCTTAAAACCCTCTAGATGCGGCTGCACCGCTTTTGCCGCAACGCAGCACTTGCACCCCATCGCGCAATATCATACCACCAAACTCGAACCTGACGAAATATTCTAACCCAAAGAGAATCGCCATGAGCTTCCGCCTGCAACCCACGCCCGCCGCCCGTCCAAACCGCTGCCAGCTGTTCGGACCCGGCTCCAACACCAAGCTGTTCGCGAAAATGGCGGCATCGGCGGCAGACGTTATCAACATGGACCTTGAGGACAGCGTCGCGCCCTCTGACAAAGCGACGGCCCGCGCCAACATCATCGAGGCGATAAACACAATCGACTGGGGCACCAAAACCGTGTCCGTGCGGATCAACTCGCTCGACACACCCTATTGGTACCGCGACGTGGTGGACCTATTGGAACAGGCGTCTGAGCGGCTGGACATGATCATGATCCCCAAGGTGGGCTGCGCCGAAGACATCTATGCCGTCGACGCCCTGATCACCGCGATCGAATCCGCGATGGGCCGCACCAAGAAAGTCGCACTTGAGGTCATCATCGAATCCGCCGCAGGCATCGCCAACGTCGACGCCATCGCAGCCGCCTCGCCCCGCCTACAAGCCATGAGCCTTGGCGCCGCTGATTTCGCGGCCTCTATGGGGATGCAGACCACCGGCATCGGCGGCACGCAGGAAAACTACTATATGCTCCACGGCGACACGCGCCACTATTCGGACCCGTGGCACTGGGCCCAAACCGCGATAGTCGCGGCCTGCCGCACCAACGGCGTGCTGCCCGTGGACGGTCCCTTCGGCGACTTTTCGGACGATGATGGCTACCGCGCACAGGCGCGCCGCTCGGCCACACTGGGCATGGTGGGTAAATGGGCAATTCACCCCAAACAAATCGCCCTCGCGAATGAAGTCTTCACGCCCTCTGAGGAAGCCGTCACCGAGGCCCGCGAAATCCTTGCGGCAATGGAACAGGCCAAAGCCAACGGCGAAGGGGCAACCGTCTACAAAGGCCGCCTCGTAGACATCGCTTCCATTAAACAGGCCGAAGTGATCGTCAAACAATCCGAAATGATCGCGGGCTAAACACCCCAACGCGCCGGAGCGCGGACCGGAGCCCACAGGGCTCTGACCCGCGCTCCGGCTTCCCCTCGTGCTCAACTGCACGCGCCGTTCGCCGTACAGCCCCCCGTTGCATCCCGCGCAGCCTTGTCCCATATGTGGGCGAAGCAAAAGGGCAGCCCCATGAACCACTACCTAGAGTTTGAAAAACCTCTCGCCGAGATCGAAGGCAAAGCCGAAGAGCTGCGCGCCATGGCACGCACCAATGAGGACGTCGATCTGGAAAAAGAGGCAGCCGCCCTCGACCAAAAAGCCGGACAGATGTTGCAGGACCTCTACAAGGACCTCACACCATGGCGCAAATGTCAGGTGGCCCGGCACCCCAACCGCCCCCACTGCAAAGACTACATCGAAGCCCTGTTCTCCGAATACACCCCCCTAGCGGGTGATCGGAACTTTGCCGAAGACGACGCCGTCATGGGCGGCTTGGCCCGCTTAGGTGATCGCGCGGTGGTTGTGATCGGCCATGAAAAAGGCGCCGATACCAAATCACGCCTACACCACAACTTTGGCATGGCCCGCCCCGAAGGCTACCGCAAAGCGATCCGCCTGATGGATATGGCCGACCGCTTTGGCCTGCCGGTCGTGACCCTGATCGACACCCCCGGCGCATACCCCGGCAAGGGCGCCGAAGAACGCGGCCAGTCCGAAGCCATCGCCCGCTCTACCGAGAAATGCCTACAAATCGGCGTGCCCTTGGTGTCCGTCGTCATTGGCGAAGGCGGTTCTGGCGGAGCTGTGGCCTTTGCTACGGCCAACCGCGTCGCGATGTTGGAACACTCGGTCTACTCGGTGATCTCGCCCGAGGGCTGCGCATCGATCCTTTGGAAAGACGCCGAGAAAATGCGCGACGCCGCTGAGGCCCTGCGCCTCACGGCCCAAGACCTGCACAAGCTGGGCGTCATCGACCGGATTATCCCCGAACTTCAAGGCGGCGCGCAACGCAACCGCGCGCAGATGATTGAAACTGTGGGTAAAAACATCGACACAATGATCGATGAGCTGTCCGGGTTTTCACCCAAAAAGCTGGTGGCGATGCGGCGGCAAAAGTTCCTCGATATCGGCTCCAAGGGTTTGGCCGCCTAGGCCAACCCACGCCCATGCCTAACGAATCGATCACAGAGCAGCCCTCGGACGCAAGCGCCATCATCCAGGATTACTGTTTATTTTCAGTCACGTAGCCTGACCTATTGTTGCGCACGCGCAACAAAGCAGCAGTAGGGCTGACCTATTCAAACAGCCCTCAAGCCCTCTACCACATGCTCACCTTGGCCCGCGCGGGCCAAGCGGCATCATAGGCGGCACCGTCAATCTCACCCTCGGTCATCTCGTGCAGAATATCCCCTGCCGACGGTAATCCCGCACTTTGATCACCATCTTCCCAAAGCCCGGCCCGCATAATCGCCCGCGCGCATTGGGTATAAATCTCAGCGATTTCAATCACGATAACCGTCGTAGGTTGCCGTCCCTTTTGCACAAACCGTTCCCGCAAAGCGGCATCTGTGCTGAGGTGCGCGCGCCCATTGATCCGCACCACAGTCGTTGATCCCGCCACCATAAACATCAGCGAAACCCGGCCGTCATTAACGATATTACGCAGGCTATCCAACCGGTTGTTGCCACGCCAATCCGGCATCAACAGCGTACCGGGGTCCAACTCTGCCACAACGGGGCCATCATCGCCGCGGGGGCTTCCGTCTGTGCCATCCGCGCCAACGGTCGTCAGCACGCAAAAGCGCGATGCCATGATCCATTTGCGATACAGAGGTGTCAGCCGCCGCGCGACCTTGGCCAAGGATGCGGCCCCCGGCGGTTGGCTATACAGCGCCTCAAGCGCTGCGATCGAATTGACCTGTGTCACGCTGAAATCTCGCCTCATCCAAAAGAGCGTCAGATGCGGTTTCGATATCATGCTCAAGGCGTTTTATGAAATCTTGTTTGCTCAACCCCGGCTCAATCGGCGGCAGAAAATCGATCACTGCAACACCGGGTTTGCGGGTGACGCCCCGCTTGGGCCAGAACACACCGACGTTCGCAGCAACCGGATACACCGGCTGGGCCATCTGGTCATAAATCGCGGCTGTGCCGATTTTGTACGGCTTGGATACACCTGGCGCGACCCGCGTCCCTTGGGGGTATATGATCAATTGACCGCCCCGCTGACGGCCGCTGGCCACGTCATCCAGCATCTTCTTGATCGCAACGCCACGCTGCCCGCGTTTCACCGGAATACACCCCAGCCGAAGACCATATTGGCCAATCACAGGGGCGTATTTCAGGATATCTTTCATGATGAAAATACCGCGCGGAATGGCGTGATAGATCATAAGAATATCGAGAAAGCTTTGGTGCTTGGCGGCCACGATAACGGGGCCTTGGGTGGGTGGGGTGCCGCGCACCTCGCACCGCAGACCAACCATCCAGCGCGCCGACCAAATCACGTAGCCCGCATAGGCGTGACAGCCCGCGTGCGCCCCTCGGCGTGACACCAACGCCCAAGGCAGAAACAGGATCCCAATGACCGGCATCGCCAGATACATTTGGATATTGAACAAGAGAGAGCGAAGGAATTGCATGGCGTCCCTTATGGCATTTTGCGCAGGGCGCGCAAGGCGGCGGCACGGGTGGCGGCAAAGCCCACAGCCCCTGCAAGCGGCGGAATCAACAGCGGCAACAGCCAGCTTGCACCCGAAAATCCAAGCCCGGTCAGAAATCCGCCCGCCATGTCCGCCTTTGGCAATGCCGCGACAGCCCCCATGGCCAACACGGTCCCGAGGCCCGCACCCAATGCCGCGCGCATCGTGAACCGATGCACAAAAGCCCGCGCGATATAGCTGTCGCGCGCGCCGACCAAGCGCAGCGTGCGGATCACACCCGAATTCGCCGACAGCGCCGATTGGGCCGCAAGCGTGATCATCGCAGCCATGCTCGACATGATCAAAAGCAGTGAAACCCAGCCGATTGTGCGCAACCGGTTGGCCGCCTCGATCAGGGGGCGGCGCCAGCGGGTATGGTCATCCAAGATCGCGCCCGGTGCCTCTGCCGCCAGGCGCGCGCGCAAGCCTTCGGCATCGTAGCCGGCGCCAGCCTCAACCACCTCAATCAGGCGCGGAATCGGCAGAGCATCAAGCGGCAGATCCGCACCGAACCACGGGGCCAAAAGCGCCTCTTGCTCGGCATCGCTGAGGGCGCGGGCACTTGCGACACCGGGTGTTGTTTGCAACACGTTCAGGGCGGCGGCGGTTTGCAGCGTCTCCTGCGCGGCGGGGGCGGAAATGCGCACCGTTGAAGTACGCGCCAACTCTTGGCCCCAGCGCACGCTCATCCGTTCCGTCGCAAGCGACAAGGCCAAGGCGAACACCGCCAAAAACGCCATTGCAGCTGCGCTAAATACCGTCAACCAAACGGTAAATCCCGTGGGCGGCACAACGCGGTCCGCATCAGGTGCGCCGGACAAAAAGGCCCAGATGTATTTCAAAGGTCCGCCCCCGCCAGTTGAACCGACCCATCCGTAAGCCGTAACACACGGGCCGAAACCTGCGCCTTGGCCGCACGGATCAGACCCAGATCGTGGGTCGCGATCAGGACCGTTTTGCCCATCTTGTTTAGCTCTAGCAAAAGCGACAGCAGGCGCTGAGACATCTCCCAATCGACGTTGCCTGTCGGCTCATCCGCCAAGATCACATCCGGCCCCATGATGATTGCGCGCGCCAAGGCTGCGCGCTGCCGTTCGCCCCCCGAAAGTTCGGGTGGCAGGGCATGGGCGCGCGGGCTGAGCCCGACCCACGCCAAGAGTTGCGCAAGGTTCTCGGCCTCAGCCTCAACATCGCGGCCAGAGACCGAAAGCGGCAACGCCACGTTTTGGGTGATGCTGAGATGATCCAAAAACTGGCAATCTTGGTGCACCACGCCAATGCGCTGACGGACTTTGGCAAGCGCATCGCGGCTTAGATCTCGGGCGTCTTGGCCCAGCAGTTTGACCGTGCCCGTATTGGCCAAAAGATCGCCGTAGCACAGCTTGAGCAGGGTTGATTTTCCTGCCCCGCTTGGCCCCGTCAAAAAGTGGAAAGACCCCGGCGCAAGCTGCAACGACACGTCCCGCAAGATCGCGTCCTGACCGTAGGAATAGCCCGCCTTGTGCAACTCAATCACGATATGCTCCCGCCCGTGTTGGGGTCTTTCTGCCCTAGGGTCGCGAGCGGTGCAATGCACCTGTCCTGCGCAGGACTGCGTTTGGCCCCGTTCTTGAATAATGGGTGATGAACGGACCTGTGGACAAGGTGCTTGGAAAAGCGGCAAGGCGTTGATAGACATAAGGTTCAAGGACATTTCGCCTGGAGAGCAGCGGCACATGCGTTTGATCTGCCCGAATTGTGGGGCGCAGTACGAAGTAGACGCTGCCATGATCCCGGCGGACGGCAGAGACGTGCAATGTTCGAACTGCGTGACCACGTGGTTTCAGCCCGGAAAACATGACGCGGATCAGGCCCCTGCGGCCGCGCGGATGCCGTCGGCTACAGCGCCCGAGGACGTGCCCACGCCCATTCCCGCCCCGACCGAGCCGCCGCAACCACGTCGTCAGGGCACATCTGCCGGTGCGCTTGAGATCATTCGCCAAGAGGCCGCCCGCGAAGCACGGATGCGCGCCGCAGAGGCGCTTGAGACCCAAGAAGAAATGCCGCTGGACATGCCCGCCGATACCGCCGAGCGGGGCCGTCAAGCGCGTGCGCAGATCGCCGAACTGACCCGCCCCGAGCCTGAGGACGCCACCGCCAAAAATAAGACGGCCGAGGTTGAGTTGGCCCCAGAAGCGACACCTGAGCTGGCAGATGATTTGGCACAGGATTTGGCCCCGGCCCCGCAGTCACCCACAATTGCCCCGGGCAAGCCCGCCGAAGCGGAAGCTGACACGACCGCCCAGCGGCGCGATTTATTGCCGGACATCGAAGAGATTAACTCTACCCTTAGCCCCGATGACGTCGCCCGTGAGCAAGACATTGCAGCCGTCGTCGAAACGCGGCGGCCCGCACCACCTGAGCGCGCCGGACGGCGTTTGGGCTTTGGCTTTGTTATGGCCGCTGTCGTGATTGCGGCTATTGCCTATGTGACCGCCGGGTCATTGGCCCAAGCGGTACCAGACGCGGCCCCAGCCCTAACGATGTATGTCGCGTGGGTTAATGATTTGCGGGTGCAGCTTAACGAGGTGTTCACGCAGCTTACGACGCTGGTGAACACCCTTAACGCGCGCTGAGGCTACTGAAGGTCGGAAAAGGCCTTTTGCATCCGCTCTACTGCATCTTCGATCACCGCGCGGGACGTGGCGATGTTGAACCGCAAGAAGCTATCGCCACCCTTGCCGAACGTGGGCCCATGGTTGGCCGCGATTTTTGCGTCTTGTTGCACGCGGCGGGTGAATTCATCGCGGTCCATGCCCGTGTCCGCAAAATCGACCCATGACAGGTAAGTCGCCTCCAGCCGGGAGGATTTAAGGCCCGGGATCGCGTTGATCCCGGCATCGAAAATCTGGCGATTGCCATCAAGATAGACCATCAGATCGTCCACCCAAGCCGCCCCTGCGGGACTGTAAGCCGCTTGCGCCATCACGATCCCGAAGGAATTTGGCGACAGGCCCAACGCCCCCATCCGCTTTGCGAACCGTGCGCGCAGCCCTTCATCCGCGATGATGACATTGCCGATGTGGGCCCCCGCGATGTTAAAGGTCTTGGTGCTGGCGGTCATCATCACCAACCGATCCGAAATCCCATCCAGCGCGGACATCGGCGTGTGAGTGAAACCGGGGTAGATCAGGTCGTGGTGGATTTCGTCGGACACGAGGATCAGGTCGTGACGCTTGGCGAAATCAGCGACCTCTTGCAGCTCAGCCCGGGACCAGACGCGACCATTGGGATTGTGGGGCGAACAGAAGACGAGCATCGTTTCGGACCCGTCGAGTTGGGCGTCCCATGCGGCGATATCGAGGGAATAGTACCCGTCGGTGTTGGCCAGTTCGCATTCGACAACGCGGCGGCCTGCGGCCTCAATCACGCGAGCGAAGGCGTGGTAAACCGGGGTCATCAAAACAACGCCATCGCCGGGTTTGGTGAAGGCATCAACGCATAGGCCCGTGCCGTTCACGAGGCCGTGGGTCGTAAAGATCGAGGCCGGATCAACGTGCCAGTTATGGCGGGTTTGCATCCACCAGCAGATCGCCTCTTTGTAGGCGGTTTGATCGCCGTAGTAGCCGTAGACGCCGTGGTCGTGCATCGCGGCCAGCGCATCAGCAACGCATGCGGGCGGTTTGAAATCCATATCGGCAACCCACATCGCCAGCCCGTCCTGCGGTGAGACGCCATAGAGGCCTTCCATCGCATCCCATTTGGAACAGCTGGTGCCCACGCGATTGATGATGGGGTCGAACCTTGGATCGAGATCGGAATGGGCGGTCATGGGCTGGTCTCCTTTGGCGGGGAAGCTAGAGAAATGCGGGGCGGACGCAAGGGGTGCGGCGCTGGGACGCCTCCGGCGGGAGTATTTTGGGAACAAAGGAGGGACCGGCGCATTGCGATTTGCGGGCGTCTGGATTACGTGATGGGTATGACAAAACGGACTATTCTTATCCATCCGGACCCGCGATTGAAGGCGATTGCTGAGGCTGTTGAGGATTCTGGCGATGACCTGCGCGCGTTGGCCGAGGACATGCTAGAGACGATGTATCATGCGCCGGGCATTGGATTGGCCGCGCCGCAGATCGGGATTGGCCAGCGGCTGATCGTGATGGATTGTGTAAAGGAAGAGGGCGAGGCGCCCCGGCCTTTGGCGATGCTGAACCCACGTGTGATTGCCGCGTCCGATGAAACCAGCGTTTATGAAGAAGGCTGTCTTTCGATCCCGGATCAATATGCGGATGTGACGCGCCCTGCCGAGGTGGAAGTCGCTTGGATGGACGTGGATGGCTCCGCCAAGAGCGAGGTGTTTACCGGGCTCTGGGCGACCTGCGTTCAGCATGAGATCGACCATTTGGACGGCAAGCTGTTTATCGACTATCTCAAGCCGCTTAAGCGTCAGATGATCACCCGCAAGATGCAAAAGCTGAAGCGGGAAATGGCGCGGCCTTAGGCGCGTGAATTGCGACCCCAAGGGGCGGCTGATCGTACTGGACTATTTGGAGACTACCCCATGGTGCATCGCCCTTTTGTCCCTTGGCCTGCGAAGGTTTTGCGCACGCCTGCAGCCCCTGTTGAGGCCGTAACCGACGAGACGCGCGCGATTTGGGACGAAATGCTTGAGGCGATGTATGCGATGCCCGGCGTGGGCCTTGCGGCACCGCAACTGGGCATTTCGTTGCGGCTGGCGGTGGTGGATGCGGGCGATCAAACTGCGCCAATCCGCATGGCCAACCCCGAGGTTCTGCACGCCAGCATCAAGACCAACGATCACCAAGAAGCCTCACCCAACTTGCCCGGTGCGTTTGCTTGGATCACGCGGCCCCGCGCCGTGACCGTCGCCTTTTTGGACGAAACGGGTGCACGCAAGGAGCAAGACTTTGTCGGGCTTTGGGCGACCAGCGTGCAGCACCAAATCGACCACTTGAACGGCAAGATGTACTTCGACCATCTGTCCAAATTAAAGCGTGACATGCTGATCAAGAAGGCCCGCAAATGAGGGTCGTGTTTATGGGCACGCCGGAGTTTTCGGTTCCGGTGCTTGAGGCTTTGGCGTCGAAGCATGAAGTCGTATGTGCCTATTCCCAGCCGCCGCGCCCTGCGGGCCGTGGCAAAAAGCTGCGACCATCGCCAGTACAGGCGCGGGCAGAAGCATTGGGCATTGAGGTCCGCCACCCTACGTCGTTGAAATCAAGCGAGGAACAGGCGGCATTCGCGGCGTTGAACGCGGATGTTGCGGTCGTGGTGGCCTATGGTTTGATCCTGCCACAAGCCGTTTTGGATGCCCCTGCACGCGGATGCTTGAACATCCATGCCTCGCTTTTGCCGCGGTGGCGGGGGGCGGCGCCGATCCATCGCAGCATCATGGCAGGCGATGCGCAGACCGGCGTTTGTATCATGCAGATGGAGGCCGGTCTGGACACCGGGCCGGTTCTGCTGCGCGAGGCGCTAGACATTGGTGACACCGAGACCACCGGCGCGCTGCACGACCGGCTTAGCGCGATGGGCGCGCGGCTGATCATCGAGGCCTTGGCGCGACTGCCACAGCTGGAACCGCAGGCGCAGCCCGACGCCGGCGTGACCTATGCACATAAGATCGACAAAGCTGAGGCCGCAGTGAACTGGGACCGGCTCGCGACGGAGGTTGCACGCCATATCAATGGGTTGTCGCCGTTTCCCGGTGCCTTCGTGATGCGGGGTGAAACGCGGCTTAAGCTGTTGCGGGCACGCGCGGTAGATTTGGATGATGCAGGTACGGCCGAACCCGGCACACTGCTGCAAGGGCCAACCGTGGCCTGCGGCACCGGGGCGATTGAATTGCTAGAGGTCCAGCCTGCGGGCAAGGGCCGAATGGATGCGGCATCTTGGGTTAACGGCGCAGGCCTAACACCCGGCGCGCGACTGGGGGATTAGTCTGATGTTTCCCACTATGATCGGCACCATCATCATTGCGGGCATCATCGGCTACGCGAGTGAGCGGACGGGTTTTACGGCCAACGGTATCATCCCTTCGATCATTATTTGTGTGGGCGGGGCGCTGTGCTTTTACTTTGTGCAGATCATGTTCGGCGTCGGTTTTCGCCAGCCTGGGTTTAATGCCATCGCCAGCTCAATTGGGGCGCTTGCGATTGTGCCGACACGGTGGCGAAAGTGAGGATGCGCGGGGGACATTGATCTCTCTTTGACATCCGGCCGATTGGCAATTCGCCCCTAAACCAGCCATTTTTAAGAATTTTAATCGATTTAGATCGAATTTTTAGGATGGATTGCAAATGTGTTAATAATACGATAGATATTAAATCTATACTAAAGAGAATTTAAGTATCTATTTATTCAGGGGACAGTCATGAAAGCAATCCGGTTTGCGGCGGCCATGTTGGCCGCGACGTGCATTGCAGGCGCCGCCCATGCGGCCACAATTACGCAGCAATACAAGGCTTTTAGCCATGGCGTTGGCGCGCAGGGGACGCCCGAACATTCGGTGTATTTTGCAGGTGGGCACAATCCAGCGGGCTCTAGCGGGCCGAAAAACAACCATTTCCTGTTTGAGAACGCGATGCCCGGCAACGGCGTGTTCACACAGTTTAACGACGGGACCGCGACGCTGACGGGCAATGTCAAAAACGCAGGCGGCGATGAATACGCGCTAAGCCTGTTCATGGAAGCCACCGGCACCCCCGCAAGCATCAAGCTGCCGTCCGTTCCCGCAGGTCAAAGCATCGATACCAGTGCGTGGACGTTTTATTCCATCAGCACAGCCATCGACAGCACGCTAACCTATTTGGGCGCGGGCAGTTTGGCGAGCTTTAAGCTGACGGAAATGGATATGACCAAGGCGGTTCAGGTCGGGGTGGGAGCCAACGACAAGAATTGGGACCTGTTTGGTCTATCGACATGGATCAACTTTACCGATCTGGCCTGTACCGGCAATTGTCAGCCCAGCTATGGTGGCGACATCAACATCACGCTGGCCGCCGTACCGCTGCCCGCGAGCCTGCCCTTGGTTCTGTTGGGGCTGGGCGGACTTGGCTATATGGCGCGGCGTCGCCAGAGCGCCTAAATCATACCTCATGCTTGCGAAGGACCCGCCCTTAGTGGCGGGTCTTTTTCGTTGGCGCAGTTGGCGGCTAGTGTTTGACCCCGCGCGAGGGGCGGTTTACCCCTTTGGAAGAAGGAGACCCCACATGACCAAGCCCCCTCTTACGCTTTATATGGCCGCGCCGCGCGGATTTTGCGCCGGTGTCGACCGCGCGATCAAGATTGTTGAGATGGCTTTGGCGAAATGGGGCGCGCCGGTCTATGTCCGTCATGAGATCGTGCACAACAAATACGTGGTCGATGACCTAAAGGCGAAGGGCGCCGTTTTTGTTGAGGAATTGGACCAATGCCCCGACGACCGTCCGGTGATTTTTTCAGCCCATGGGGTGCCAAAATCCGTGCCTGCCGCGGCACAGGCCCGCGAAATGGTTTATGTGGATGCCACCTGCCCGCTGGTCAGCAAGGTTCATATTGAGGCCGCGCGCCACGCGGATGCCGGGCTTCAGATGGTGATGATTGGCCACGCCGGTCACCCCGAAACGGTCGGCACGATGGGGCAATTGCCCGATGGTGAGGTTCTGTTAGTCGAAACGCCCGACGACGTTGCCGGGCTGGACGTGCGCGATCCCGAAAAGCTGGCGTATATCACGCAAACAACGCTGAGTGTGGATGACACCGCCGAGGTCGTCGCCGCCCTGAACGCGCGGTTCCCAGCCATCGTTGGCCCCCACAAGGAAGACATCTGTTACGCGACCACCAACCGCCAAGAAGCGGTAAAGGCGATGGCGCCTTTGGCGGATGCGATGCTGGTGGTCGGCGCGCCGAACTCAAGCAACTCCAAGCGCTTGGTCGAGGTTGGCGCCCGCGCTGGCTGTAAATACGCGCAGCTGGTGCAGCGCGCGACCGACATTGATTGGCGCGCGTTGGAAGGGATCACCTCTATGGGGATCACGGCGGGTGCATCCGCGCCTGAGGTTTTGATCAATGAGGTCGTGGACGCCTTTAAGGACCGCTATGACGTGACTGTTGAAATGGTTGAAACCGCCGTTGAGAACGTCGAGTTCAAAGTCCCACGCGTGCTACGCGAACCGGCCTAGCCACGGTCCCGCACCCTTGGGCGCGTGCCCTCATGTATCCGGCTGCTAGGCGCGATTTATGCGGTCGCAGGTTTTCTCAGCACGGGGACAACGCGGCCCTAAATCGGTTCCAAAAGAGGCTTTTCGCAACCGGGCAATGGCCATAAACTAGGGTTAATACGAGGACGCCATGATCTCAGTCCAATTCCTTGTCACCGCTTTGGTGGTTGTTGTCGCCCCCGGAACTGGGGTGATTTACACTCTGGCTCTTGGCTTGGGTCAGGGGCGGCGCGCGGCGATTTGGGCCGCGTTGGGGTGCACCGTTGGGATCGTGCCGCACCTGTTGGCGGCGACGCTGGGCGTGGCAGCGGTGCTGCACACTTCGGCCGTGTTGTTCAACATCGTCAAATTCGCAGGCGTTGCGTATTTGCTGTGGCTTGCGTGGGGCGCGCTGCGCAGTGACGGCGCGCTGGCAGTATCGGCTACGCGCACCGCTGAGCCAGGATTTCGGATCGCCCAGCGTGGCGCGTTGATCAACATCCTCAACCCGAAACTATCCATATTTTTCCTTGCGCTTTTGCCCCCCTTCCTAAGCGGGAACCCCGCAACCGCCACGGCGGAAATGGTGGGCCTGGGCACGATTTTCATGGCGATGACATTCGCGGTTTTTGTCGCATATGGCGTGTTCGCAGCGGCGGCACGGGTGTGGCTGCTGTCAAGCGCGCGGGTGATGCGCTGGCTGAACCGCGGGTTTGCGGGGGTGTTTGCCCTGCTCGCCGCCCGCCTCGCGACGGAGCGCGCATGACCCAGATACCCCGAAGTGCCCTGCTGCTCGGCCTTGCCGGGCTGATCCCTTTTGTGTGGGGGGCGATGACCACGTTGAATACCGATCTGCAACTGTGGGGCGCGCACGCCTTGGGGCCACGATTTGTGGGGCCGTATGTGCAGTTGTTCTATGGCTCAGTCATTTTGTCGTTCATGTCCGGCGTGTTGTGGGGCTTTGCCACCAAAACCACCGGTCCCGTGGCCACAACGGGTTACGCCCTCTCGGTGCTGCCTGCGCTGTGGGCCTTTTTCATGACAGGCGGCGGCCCTGTCAGTGCCGGCATGGCCTTGATGGCGGGGTTCATCGGGCTGCTGGGGATTGATTGGTTGTTCTGGAAACAAGAATTAGCGCCCCCGTGGTGGATGCACCTGCGCGTTCTTTTGACCGCAATTGTCGTGATCTGCCTAAGCGTTGGGGTGTTTCAATGAGCGACCCTGAAACCATCGCCTGCTACAACGCGCGCGCGGCGGAATATACCGCGCTTGAGCTGCCTGACAGTGAAATCCGCTCAATGGCGGCCTTTGTTGAGGGTCTGCCGCATGGGGCGCACATCCTTGATTTGGGCTGTGGGCCGGGGATGCATGGGGCCGCGTTTCTCAGCCAAGGATTTGAGGTTTCGGGGCTGGATGCATCTGTTGCTTTTGTCACCGCCGCAACCGAGCGGGGCATCAGTGCACGTTTGGGCTGTTTTTCGGAACTGGAGGATTATGCCGCCTATGACGGGATTTGGGCGTCCTTTTCGCTGCTTCATGCGTCCCGCGCGGAATTTCCCGATGTGCTGGCCCGCGCTGTCCGCGCCCTGCGCCCCGATGGCCGCTTGTATATAAGCATGAAGCTGGGCACAGAGGATTTCCGCGACGCGATGGGTCGGCTTTATGGCTTTCACACGGTTGAGGAACTGCACAA